>ENA-OQVM01000515-OQVM01000515.1-marine-metagenome-genome-assembly--contig:-NODE-515-length-59719-cov-6.205795_pt1 | contig 59719 bp, 55 predicted proteins | sample MGYA00237776_ERZ505498 | MGnify/ENA primary metagenome ERZ505498 (study PRJEB26159, sample SAMN06265151) | marine metagenome | isolation source: Helgoland LTER site | place: Germany:Helgoland, sampling... | reverse complement strand
GGTCTCGGCTATGAACAGCTGCGTGAGATCAACCCCAAACTGATTTACTGTTCGGTAACTGGCTACGGCCAGACTGGGCCCTATCGCGACCGCGCCGGTCACGACAATAACTATCTCTCCATCTCTGGGCTGAATGGCTACTCCGGCCGCGACGGTGATCGCACGCCGATTATGGGTATGCCTGTGGCGGATATCGCCGGTGGATCGATGCATGCGGTGATCGGTATTTTGGCCGCGGTGAATCAGCGTCATATCAGCGGTGAGGGGCAGCAGATCGATATCAGCATGACTGACGCCATGTTCTCTCTTAATGCCCTATTTGGCTCTACCTATTTGAGTGCTGGAGTAGAGCCCACCTCCGGCTCCATGTCACTAAACGGTGGCAGCTTTTACGACTATTACCGAACCTCGGATAATCGCTATCTGTCGATTGGCAGTTTGGAGCCGCAGTTTTTCCAGGTACTCTGCGAGACCTTGGGAGATAAGCAGCTGTTAAAACTGGGCAGCCAGCAAGACAGCGATGCCCAGCAGGCTCTCAGGGTAAAGCTGGATACTATTATTGCGACCAAAACCCTAGCCCAGTGGCAGGAAATATTTAAAGACAAAGAAGCCTGTGTCGAGCCAGTGCTAACATTTGCAGAAGCCTGTGAATACCAGGATGCCGCTAACAGAGACATGATCGTTGAAGTCAAAACACCAGCGGGTGGATCTCAGCGGCAGATTGGTAGTGCCCTAAAACTGTCCAAGTCAGCACCTCAGTACGGCACATCCGGCGGCGCTATTGGTCAGAATACCGCTGAGGTATTAGATGGATTGGGCTTTGATAGTGACGCTATCGCGGCCCTGCACAGCAGTGGTGCGGTGGCCTAAGACTCTTAGTTCACCGAGCTCAAAGTTCAAAGCTCAAAGTTGCGAGGCATAAATAAACTAGTAATGCACCGACTTGAGATTCGGCAGTAGATTCTGCCACTTCACCACATAATGAGGTTTTTCAGTTGGCAGTGATGATAAAAGAGTATCCGGGAGAAGCATTTCCCGGGCCTCAAACAGATAGACCGGCTCAAGGTCAGGGCGCTGGGATGCCACCCTGATGCGTTTATCCAAATTATCGAGAATTAATGGCTCCGCATCCGGCGTCGAAAAATAGGCTAAAACCGTGTGGGATTGCCCACTGTCGGTTTGAGCTACTGGCAACTGAGCCCTTTTTGGCAGGTATCTGCCCACCGCCCGCACATAGCCAATCCGCAACTTCGACAATGGAACGCCCATTTTGTGTAGTGTAAACAGCTTGGTCATAGCAAAACCCTGGCCATCCCCAGCATGATTAATAAGAAACTGTAGCGGATCAACCCGCTCCTCCGAGCGCTGCCAATGGAGCGTTTTAGTGATTTGATGGGCGCGATTAACAAAGCCATTCACCTGCACCAGCTTTTCTATATCGTCGCCGGGTTCAGACTGAACAATGATCTGCTGCCAGTCCCGCAAGCGCTGCTCCGCCGCCGCTCCATATTGCGCCTGTACCTCTCGAAGCAACTCCTCCGGCACCGAAAAAGTAATCCCGTAACTCCCCCCACTCATGGTCACCGCCATAAAACCAATCACTCGTAACAAGCCCGACAAGGACAATGATTTTTCCTGCGTTGTATAAGTAGTCATGGTGATGCGCTCAAGCAATAGACACAATTCAAACTAACGCGACCAACAAAATTGGCATAGCTACTGTTAGAAATGATGGTTGGGCTGTCACAGTTAATCAGTCGGAACGGAACTGGTCAGGGGTTAAAGCCCAAGACTTAAGGAAAAATACGTGAGCCTATACCGCCAATTGATCGGTGTTGTCACTGTTGTTATCAGCGCGCTAACGGTTCTCTGGCTAGCAACCAGTATTCACGCTGCCCGCTTAATGGTCATCGACAATATGCAACTGCTGGCGCAAAATGGCGCCACCTCCCTGGCCATTTCCATGGCTGATATAGTGCCCGACATAGTCACCCACCAAGAGCAAGGCAGACTCAGTGTTCTGTTCGACGCCGTAGCCCACCTCGGCCCCTACTCCAAACTCTACTTTGTCGATTTAGACGACAACCGTCTAATAGAGCGGTCTTTCTCCACCCAGTTGGGCAATGTGCCAAAGTCATTCCAACGACTCATCGACCTCCCCAATGTCGAGGCTCGCGCCAGCGTCTCCGCCGGCTGGACTAAATTAGGTAACATCACAGTGACCCTCGACCCACAGCCGGCCTACCAACAGCTTTGGCAGATCCTGTTACAAAAGCTTATCTGGAGCCTAGCCATTGCCCTCTGCGGTATCACCAGTGCGATCATCTTAATTCGCTCGCTGTTGCAAGCCGCCCAGTGGCCAGCAACCTAAATCAGCGCCGCAAGCAGGTTTATTTAGCCTTGAAGGTAGACAGATAGTGACAGAGGCCCCCGTGTAAAACGTATAATGCGTCATTGATTTTTACTTGGATTGTTAAATGACCGTTCGCACCCGTATTGCCCCCTCGCCCACCGGCGACCCCCACGTTGGCACCGCCTACGTAGCCCTGTTTAATATGGCCTTTGCCCACAGTCAGGGCGGCCAGTTTTTACTCCGCATTGAAGACACTGATCAGGTGCGCTCAACTCCGGAATCAGAAAAATCTATCCTCGACGCCCTGCACTGGTTGGGTCTTGAGTGGGACGAAGGTCCAGACAATGGCGGCCCCCACGGCCCCTACCGTCAGAGCGAACGCTCAGATATCTATCGCCAGCACGCCGATCAACTATTAGATAGCGGCCATGCCTTTCGCTGCTTCTGCACTTCAGAGCGCCTCGACCAGCTGCGTAAAACCCAGATGGAAGAGAAACAAGCTATTGGCTATGACGGCCACTGCCAGCGCCTCGAGCAAGGTGAGGTCGAGCAGCGACTGGCCAACAATGAATCCCATGTAGTGCGCATGAATGTGCCTCGGGAAGGCCAATGTGTCTTTAACGATATGTTGCGTGGCGAGATCAGTATCGACTGGACCCAGATCGACCTCCAGATTCTGCTCAAAGCCGACGGCATGCCCACCTATCACCTGGCCAATGTGGTGGACGATCATCTGATGAAAATCAGCCATGTGATTCGCGGTGAAGAGTGGATTAACTCAGCCCCCAAGCATATTTTGCTCTATCAATACTTTGGCTGGGAAACGCCGGTATTCTGTCACCTGCCCCTGCTGCGCAATATAGACAAGAGCAAACTGTCGAAGCGTAAAAATCCCACCAGCATTCTGTTCTATCAGCGCATGGGCTATTTGCCTGAAGCCCTGATCAACTATCTCGGACGCATGGGCTGGTCGATGCCCGACGAGCGGGAGAAATTCACCCTCGCCGAAATGCTCGAAGTCTTCGATATTCAGCGCGTGTCTCTGGGCGGCCCGGTATTCGATGTAGAGAAACTCAGCTGGTTAAACGGCATGTGGATCCGCGAAGAGCTCAGCGACGACCAACTCGCCGATCGCCTGCAAGAATGGGCACTCAATCGCGACACATTAAAAGCCTTTCTGCCCTTCGCCAAGCAGCGGATGGAAACCCTCTCCGATATAGCCCCCCTGGGCAGCTACCTAATCTCCGGCATGCTGCCCATCAGCGCCGATGATCTGCGCGCTGCCGGTATAGAGGAGGATCGCCTCATAGAAGTGCTGCAATACGCCCTCTGGCGCCTGGAATCAGTGCAGCAATGGAACCGAGACAATATCTTCAACGCCCTCAAAGCAGTGGCCGACAGCATGGAGATCAAGCTCAAACCCTTCCTGGCACCCCTATTTATCGCCATCGCTGGCAGTAGCGCGTCGATCTCGGTAATGGACTCCATGAACCTGCTCGGCGCCGACATGTCCAGAGCCCGATTGCGCCACGCCATCGAGCTACTTGGTGGTATCGGCAAGAAGAAACTGAAGAAGATGGAAAAGGAATATCAGCAACTTGGCTGAAAGCCCTTTATAGCGCCAAAACAGGCTTGACTTGCTTCAAGGTCATCCCTATTATGCGGCTTCCTTTTTGGGGCCTTAGCTCAGCTGGGAGAGCGCAACACTGGCAGTGTTGAGGTCAGCGGTTCGATCCCGCTAGGCTCCACCAAATAAAAAACCCTCACACGTTCGTGTGGGGGTTTTTTATTTGCCGGAGATTAGTGGGAGTGAGTTTAATGCTCAGGTTCACAAGCCGCGAAGCGGCGCAGAACGCACTTTAGGGCGGCCTCGAAGAGGTGAGGCCAAAGGCCGAATCATCCCGCGATGAACCCGCCACCCAAATCGATATATTCGCCATAACCTGTGGGGGATTTTTTATTTGCCGGAGATTAGTGGGAGTGAGTTTAACACTCAGGCTCACAAGGAGCGAAGTGACGCGGAACGCCCACCCCTAATTCCAGACTATATAAAACATGGGTGACCCTCACCGGCCTCAGATATCTAGAGCGATTTTTCCAAAATGTTTTTGCGAAATTTGATAATCAAACGCATCTGAAATCACTTCCAAGGGAAAACTCCGATCAACAACAGGCTTGATACCGTTAGCCTCTATTGCCATGATCATATCTTCTTGATGAGCACGACTGCCGACAAAAATACCTTTAAGAGTCAATTGCGGCCCCAAAATAGCCATTGGGCTGAAGTTCCCTTTACTCCCCCCAACAAAGCCAATGACTGAAATATGCCCACCATTTATACAGGCCTTAATTGATTGCTTCAAGGTCGCCGGGCCGCCTACCTCAATGACCACATCAACACCCCGATTGCCGGTAAGAGACTTGACCGCCTTACCCCATTCAGGTGTTGACCTGTAATTAATCACGGCATCGGCTCCCATCTCCTGTAGCTTGGCTAACTTCTCGTCAGAGGATGACGTCGCGATCACTCGTGCCCCAGCAGCTTTTGCAAACTGCAAGGCGAAAATAGAGACCCCGCCAGTGCCTTGGGTTAAAACCCAGTCGCCCGGCTTAATCCGCGCTTCCACCATTAATGCGCGCCAAGCTGTCACACCGGCACAGGTCAGCGTAGCCGCCTCAGCATGGGTGTAACCTTGAGGTGCAAGAGTAAAAGCCTCTTCTGGCATAGCGACATATTCCGTTGCGAAACCGTCGCTACGGTCACCGGGCAGTGTTCTCAGCTTACTTGATGCAGGAACACCATCATGCCAATCAGGGAAAAAAGTGGACACGATATTATCACCAGCTTTAAAGCGAGTGACGCCCTCCCCAATAGCCTCCACAACACCAGCACCATCGGACATAGGCACTCGTCCATCCGCTACCGGAATCTGACCTTTCACAACCAGCAAGTCGTGGTAATTGAGTGAACTTGCCTTGATGCGAACCAATACCTGCCCAGGCCCTGCGACAGGTATCGGTTGTTCTGTAATATATAATTCGTCAAGCCCGCCGGGGCTTTTGAGTATGGCCGTTCGCATAATAATTCCTTATCTCAAATAATCGAAGAGAGTATTTTGCACACTTATCACACAAGGGGAAGTAGGCACTAATTTGGCCTATAGTTACAAAAAAGGTACTACTGCGATGTCAAATTTAGAGAAAATGTGCAATTACTCCAAACCTTATGGCTGTTCGGTGGAAGCCACCTTGGCAGTCATTGGAGGTCGCTGGAAGCCTGTCATTTTATTCCAATTACTTGGTGGTCGAGTTTTGAGATTCAGTAAATTAAGATCTCAGGTGCCAGGCATAACACAGCGAATGCTCACAAAACAGCTGAGAGACTTAGAACGCGACGGAGTTGTTTCTCGAAAGATTTACCCAGAGGTACCGCCTCGTGTTGAATACAAATTGACGGCATATGGTGTAACACTAAAACCCATTTTATTGGAAATGCGTAACTGGGGTGCAATCCATATGACCAAGGATACAAGCACCTCTAATACGGCCTGAGCCAAAAACGGTTAAAACTCAACCCCAAGCTTTATTCCAGATCGGAAACTAGGCCCTATCGGTTTTTTATCGGCCCCCTCGCGTCTCGACATAGCTGAATCAAAAAATGATGATGATTGAGTAACCTCTCAATAGGCTGTATAACAGCCAAACAAAATTTGAGAAGAAATCATGAGCAGTTGGCTTAGCAACAAACAGCGAAGTGCCATCAAAGCGTCCACCCAAGACTGGCTAACCGAAGTCTGGATGATTTTCTCAAGCCTCATGAAAATCATGATCCCCGCCTTAATCATCGTGCGCTGTATTGAACTGCTCGGGTGGATTGAAGCTCTAGGCGAAATGATTCAACCAGTGATGATATTAGTCGGCCTACCAGGCGAAACCGGACTGGTATGGATGGCCGCAATGATAGGCAATATCTACACCGGTATGGCAGTGTTTTATCAGCTGGGGATGGCAGAACAACTCACCATAGCGCAAGTCAGCGTTATCAGCTCAATGATGCTTATCGCCCACTCCTTACCCATAGAAGTTGCCATCGCCAGAGCCATTGGCATAAGTCTATGGTTTACTCTATTGTTGCGTATTGGTGGCGCATTTGTGTTCGGATTTATATGCTATCAGGCCCACAGTAACTTGGCATTGCTGCAAACACCTGCACCACAGCTATGGCAACCGGAAACTGCTGACCCAAGCTGGGCTCATTGGTTTTTTACCCAGGGCCAAACCATCGCCATGGCCTTCGCCATTATTGCCGCACTAACCTTATTTCTGCGCATTCTGCGAGTGCTCGGCGTCGAGCGCCTGATCCATTTTTTATTGGCCCCGGTGTTAAAGCTACTGGGCATTGCCACTGTGGCGAGCAATATTATTATCGTTGGTCTGACTCTGGGACTTTCCTTTGGTGGTGGCCTGCTAATCAGTGAAGCCCGTCGCGGACATATTTCCGGCAAGGATATTTTTATGTCCATGGCCTTTTTAGGCTTGTGTCATAGCCTGATTGAAGACACTTTACTGATGATGTTGTTAGGCGCGGATCTCGGCACCATTGTCGTTGGGCGGTTGATTTTTAGCTTGTTAGTGATTTTCTCTCTTGGGCGCTTTTTGGACTGGTTACCGGCCAATAGGCGAGGTTGGCTCTATCATCAATCTTCGTCATAGTGACAATCGATTGTAAGCACCCATGCCTAAGGTTCGATTTTATAAAAGCGCAGCCGTATCACTTATTTTTTTTGTCATAAGTCTGTTCTCTTAGAAATGAGAACTAAAACTGCGCGATAAAGATTGGTTAAAAAATAAGCGATACGGCCCTAATTAATACCCATGAATCTACGCCACAAATGGAAAACTCTCGAACAAACTCTTGCCGTTTGCTCGGCTCAGGGGCTCAACGGCACGAGTTTCATCAAACCAAATATACTCATCAAACTGCTGTGGCAAGCAGCTATAAAAATAATGATTTTGTAGCTCACTCTCGGGTTGATAGATGGCTCCTACCGAACGCTCTAGACGTTCGGCCAGTAGTCTCTTGCGCAGTGCGGGTTTAATCGGTTTGCTCAAGGGCAGTAAAAAGTTGTCGGTCGCGACGTTGTGACAGAGTCCTTCGTAACTGTCGATATGGGCGGATTGCAGTTGTTTAATCTCCATCGGGCCGCCCCACTCCGAGGACGCGGCCACTGTGCCATGGTCGGTGCCAAAACCGATTGAATAGGCACTGCCCCGGTATTGCTCTCGCACTAACTGACCAATATTAAACTCGCCGCGAGCACTCATCTGGGTGGCTCGAGCATCGCCTATGTGGGAGTTGTGTCCCCAGATAATGACTTTGCTGTCTTTGCCGTGAAAGCTAAGTACCGATTGCAGGGTGTTAAACATATGCTGATCACGTTGGCTCCAGGAGGCTTGCTCGGCATAATAAAGGGTTTTGTAATAGCCCTCGGCATCGGCGATCAAACGCGTATTCTGTTCAGTACTAAAATACCGCTGGCCGTCAGCATGGGCATAATTAAGCCGGGATTTTAGCCTGTCGCGGAGAATGGCCAACACGTCTTTTTCGTACTTTTTATATTGCTTGGTTAATCTGGCTTGGACATAAAGAGTCGGGTCTTTGGCCCAGGGTGTGAGGCAGCCATAGCGCACCCTTGCTTGCTGAGCGGTGGTTGGATCGACGCTATCCAAATAGGCCAATACCGCTTCAATGGAGCTGTTTAAGCTGTATAAGTCGAGGCCATAAAATCCAACGCTGTGGCCATTATCGGCAAAGGTGGCATTGTAATCTTGCAGCCATCGGCTGAATTTAAGCATTGATTGGTTGGCCCACATCCAGTTGGGAAAACGGCTAAAGGGTGGGTTTTTTAGTCGCGGATCGGGGGCGGTGCTGTGAATATAATGGTTAATATAATTGGCATCTGGCCAGTCGGCTTCAACGGCAACAATATTGAAACCCTTCTTTTCAATGAGCTCTTGGCTGATACGCGCACGCATCTCACAAAACTCGGCACTGCCATGGCTGGGCTCACCCAGCAACACCACAGAGCTGTCGCCAATACGCTGTAAAAGTTTGTCGAGGCAGACCTCTGATGGCGAGGTGAAATGTTCACTACTCTGATAAATCAATTCTTCAGCGCTGATACCAATCGCCGCTTTGAGACTGCGCTTAGGACGTTGTTCTTCCCAGCCTGAGGCGCCGATCAGCGGCACAAAATGTACCCCGCCCAGATCCTCTTGCTGATACTCATCTTCACTGATGCGGCGAATACGCAACAGACTCTGTCGATGCATTTCATTGCCGACAGGGATCACCAAGCGACCGCCAATGGCGAGTTGCTGTAACAGCGCCTGGGGAATCTCTGGAGCGCTGGCGGCAATTGCAATGGCATCAAATGGTGCCTGGATTGGCCAGCCTAAGGTGCCGTCACCAAAGAGAATCTGAATATTTTCATAGCCCAATGCCAATAGGCGCTGGCGGGCACTGTCGGCGAGTACTTTATGTCGCTCAACGCTGTATACCTGCGCGGCAATCTCAGCAATTATCGCCGCGCCATAGCCAGAGCCAGTACCCACTTCCAAGACTCGGTCATCGGGCTGCAACTGTAGTGCCGAGATCATCAGTGCGGCCACATAAGGCTGTGAAATAGTCTGCTGGGCAGCCAGTGGCAGCGGCGCATCATGGTAGGCAAATTCAGCCAACTCTGAAGGCACAAACTTTTCTCTTGGTACTGCACTCAGGGCATTGAGCACCGCCTTATCACGTAACCCGCGCGCCACCATTTGGTATTCGATCATCTGTCTTTTTAGCTCAGCGAAGTTGCTCATCTTATTATCCGAGAATCAATATTCAGTGGGGCCTGATTGTTGCGATTCCTGAGCCGAGAGAATTGATAGCAGTCAACAAATCAAAAGGCCTTAGTGCGCAAACGCATATTTCTGCCAAAACTTCGGCTGGTTGACTGCCATCAATAATTTTTCCACTAGCTGGGATTTAAATAGACTGAGGTAACAAAGTAACAAGACAGGGCTATACCGATGTTGGCAACAGACCAAAGACTCAATCCTCTCGACAGTAATCAACATTTCCCCCGTCCCCCCCCACTCAATCAATCACGCGCTTGAGCATAACCACACGCATTGGATGCCCCGCTATGGATAACAACAGACTCAATATCCTCATATTTACCAACAGTTACACACCTCATGTTGGCGGCGTTACACGATCAGTAGAAAGCTTTGCCGAGCAGTATCGTCAGCTCGGCCATCGCGTCTTAATCGTCGCGCCAGAATTTTCCGGAATGCCAGAGAATGAAGTAGATGTACTCAGGATTCCTGCGCTACAGCAATTTAATGGCAGTGATTTCTTTTTAATACTGCCGGTGCCGGGCTTGCTAAAAAATAAACTAGAGCAATTTAAACCCCATATTGTTCACGCCAACCAGCCCTTTCTACTCGGCATGACAGCACTGCGAATTGCCCGGGCTCGCAACTTGCCCCTGGTGTTTACCCACCACACACTCTACGAGCAGTCGGCTCACTATGTGCCAGAAAACTCCCCGACCATGCAAGAATTTGCCGTGGCTCTGGCGACCCACTACAGCAATTTGGCCGATCTGGTCTTTGCCCCTAGCGAGAGTATCGCGCGGCTATTGCAGCAGCGCGGCGTCCAGACACCGATCAATATAGTGCCAACGGGGTTGCACTTGGAGCGCTTTGCCAATGCCAATGGCTACCGTTTTCGCAAATCGCGAAATATTCCCAGCAAAGCCTTTGTAGTCGGCCATTTAGGGCGTTTGTCTGAGGACAAAAACCTATCTTTTCTGGCCACCTCTGTGGTGGAACTGATGACTCAGCGCCAAGCCCAGTATCAGCCTCGCAAAAAACATAGCCCAAAAACCTATTTTCTGCTGATCGGCAGCGGCCCCGCCGAGAACCTGATCGCCGATGTTTTTCAGCGCGCAGGCCTCAGTGAACGACTGCTTAGAGCCGGAGATCTCGCGCCGGATCAGGTCGCCGATGCCTATGATGCTATGGATGTATTTGTCTTCTCCTCAAAGAGTGAAACTCAGGGCATGGCGATTAGCGAAGCCATGGCCTGCGGTATCCCGGTGGTAGCTCTGGATGCCCCAGGCACCCGAGAACTGGTCGTCGACCAACACAATGGTCGACTGTTGAAGAGTCAGTCCTCTGTTGTTTTCGCCGAGGCCTTACACTGGGTTGCCGAGCAGCCAGCACTGAATCGCCTATCGCTATCTCAGGCGGCACGGAAAACCGCCCTTCAGCTGTCCATAGAGCAGACCGCCGAGCAGGCACTGCACCTCTATGGCCGTTTGATCCGACAACAGACCGCGCTGCCGGGAAAAACTGACTATCAGTTGAAACAGCTGTTGGAATTGATTAAAAGGGAGTGGACTATTGTCGAAGATGTCTCCAGCACCTCTAGCACCTCCAACCACTCGATTTTGGGCGTTCAAACAGAGCGAAATCAAGTGGCTGACCGCTAACATTCTTGTCCTTGGCGGGGATTTTAGAATGCCCTGAGCATCAGGCTGTTGTAGAATTGCGGGCTTAAACTCGATGGATTGGAATTAGACATGGGCAGAGCGTACCAAAACCGTAAAGACTCAATGGCAAAAACCTCAGATGCCAAAGCCAAGGTATACAGCAAATATGGTCGCGAGATTTATGTCTGCGCCAAAGCCGGCGGTCTCGACCCCACCGGTAACCTTGCCTTGCGCAGCCTTATCGAGCGGGCGAAAAAAGATCAGGTGCCAACCCATGTTATCGACAAAGCTATCGAAAAAGCCAAGGGCGGCGCCGGTGAGAATTTTGAACTGGCCCGCTATGAAGGCTATGGCCCGGGCAACTGCATGGTGATTATCGAGTGTTTAACCGATAACCCTAACCGTACCTTTGGCGATGTGCGCCAGTGCTTCACCAAAACTAAAACCAAGATTGGCACACAGGGCTCGGTGAGCCATATGTTTGATCACCTGAGTATTCTGATGTTTTCCGGCCAGGATGAAGAGGCGGTTCTGGATACCCTGTTACTGGGCGATGTGGATGTGATAGACCTGGAGAATGAAGAGGGTATGTTGACCGTGTTTGCGCCCCATACAGAGTCCTTTAAAGCCAAGCAGGCTCTTAGTGAAGCCTTTGGTGAGATCGACTACGAAGTGGATGAGATACAGTTTATTGCCCAGAACACCGCCCCGGTAACTGGCGATGATGGGGAGATGTTTGAGCGCTTTATGTTTATGCTCAACGATCTCGATGATGTCCAAGACATCTACCACAATGTTGAGCCCGACTAGTTTTACCCGCTGAGAATGCAGACTTACGCCTCGCCGCTAGTTCAGCGGCGAGTGATCGAATAGCCTATTCGACAATACCCAGCGCCCTGACAATCACAGCGCGAGTATCAGCCGGATCAATCACTGCATCAATCTCAAGATGAGCCGCCGCTTCGGTGGCTTTGCCGCGCTGATACATACTGTCGACCAGCTGGTTAAATAATGCATCGCGGGCCGCCTCATCGGTCTCTGCTGCCAACTCCTTTTTAAAGCCGAGGCGCACTGCCCCCTCAAGTCCCATGGCGCCAAATTCACCGGCGGGCCAAGCGGCGCTAAATCGCGGATGATGGAAACTGCCACCGGCCATTGCCATAGCGCCGAGACCATAGCCTTTGCGCAAAAAAATTGTTACCAGTGGCACAGTGATTTTGGCGCCAGCGATAAATAACGCGGCCATACGTCGCACTGCCGCCTGCTCTTCACTGACGGGGCCAACCATAAAGCCGGGCGTGTCGCAGAGTGATAACAGTGGAATCGAGAACTGATCGCAGAGGCTGATAAAGCGCGCCGCCTTGTCTGCCGCTTCGGCATCAATCGCACCACCCAAGACACGGCAGTCATTGGCCATTAACCCCATGGCCACCCCTTCAATGCGAATAAAGCCGATGATAATGCCCGCGCCATAGGGCTGGGACAATTCGGTGAAGCTGTCACTGTCCACAAGCTGCCCAATGATCGAGCGGATATCATAGACAAAGCGACGATCCAGAGGCATCATCTCGCGCAAGTCAGACTGGTCGGCGCAGTCCCATGACTGCTTGTCTCCCTGAAAATAGGCCAGACACTTTTGCGCTAGTTCGGTTGCATGGGACTCATCTTCGGCCACCAGATCGACCACGCCATTTTTTGCCTGAATCTCAATTGGCCCTATCTCTGTAGGCGCAAAACTACCCAACCCACCGCCCTCAATCATGGCGGGGCCAGCCATGCCGATCCATGAATTTTTTGTAGCAATGCGAATATCGGCGCAGCCAAACAGTGCGGCGTTGCCGGCAAAACAGTAACCATTGTTTACCGCAATTAATGGCACCCGGCCACTAAGGCTCGCCCAGCGGGCAAAGGTTGGCACATCGAGGCCAGCGATCTGGGTTTTAACATCGGTATCTCCGGGACGGCCACCGCCGCCCTCGGTGTACATCACTACTGGCAGGCTGGCCTTGCCGGCCTGTTCCAATATCCGATCAATTTTTTTGTGGTGAAAGTAGCCCTGGGTTCCCGCTAGCACTGAGTAGTCATTGACGATCACGGCGACCTGAGTGGCTTGGGGGCCAAAGTCGGCACTGTTAATCGTTGCCAGACCGGTTATCACGCCATCCCCCGGACTCTCGATTTTTAAGGATTCGGCATCTTTGCGATCTCGTTGGGCAGCAACCGCCAGCTGACCATATTCAACAAAGGAGTTCGTATCACAGAGATCTGTGAGATTCTCTCGAGCGCTGCGATAGCCCTTTTTATGCCGCCGCTGCACCGAGTCGGCCCGTGCTGCATCGGATGAATAGGCCAGCTGGGTTTGCAGCTCTTCAAGCAGGTTGCCGGTGGCTGGTTCTGCTGTAACCACTTTTCCCACAATCTCGGGGGTCGTTCTCGTCGCGGCAGCAGCGCACTCAAGCTCAAAGAGTATCTGCCCCGCCTGAACAGTATCGCCATTGGCGACCAAGACGGCTTTAACCGCAGCGTCCTCAGGAGCGGTTACCAGGGTCTGCATTTTCATCGATTCAAGGCTCACCAGTGGCTGGTCTTTGAGCACCGGATCCCCGGGCTGAACATCGACGCTAATCACCGCAGCCGCCAGTGGCGAAGCAATCCGTAGGGTTGAATTATTCAAAGTGTTGACTACCTTTTATTCGCGCTGTGGCCCCTTTACTTGGGGCCTGCGGCACTTTTATTATTATTTATTACAGAATTCAGTGAGGTCTCAAAGGGGTTTTAGTGTAAGTGAGACAACAGCGATACCGCAACTTTATCCTTGAGCAAAGTGCCGGGAGTAGAATATTCATTTATAGCTAACGCTAACATTGCTGCTGTTCTATAATTTTTCTGTCAGGATGCGTATTTTTAGTCGGTCGTATGTTTATTTTGTCATAGTATTGTCATCTGCGGCATGGATACTGGAGATCGGTGTAAGCCCAATGAGAGAACACACTATAAGGAGTAGTAAATGAAGTCAGAGCAAGAGAGAGTCTTTGTCGTAGTAGATCCCACCGCCAGTAATCATATCGCTCTTCAGCGCGCGATTATTACCGCACGCTTTCGCACGCCCGCGCCGACACTGTATATTTTTATCGCCGTGGATAGCGAGAGCATAGACACAAGAGCTACCAATGATTCACTGTTTAAAAATAGCCAGTGGTTTGAAGAAGAGATTCACGGGCCACTAAACAAAGAAGGCCTGGATTATCAGATTGAAATCTCCTGGTCCAGCGAGTGGCAGCGTTCAATACTGAAATCCGCCAACCGTTTTGGCGCCGATGTGATTTTGCTGCCGATTCAAAAGAAGAAAAAGCATGCCCTGCGCATCACCTTCTCCGAGTCAAAGTGGAAAGTCCTGAAGAAAGCCACCTGCCCTGTGATTTTGGTGCGCCCCGGTGCTGCCGAGCAGCGTAAAACGATTTTGGCCGCGGTTAACTTTCAGGCCATTGGCGATCAGCAGAGGCTTTTGAATGCCAATATTCTTGCTCGCGGAAAATGGCTTGCCGAGCACTATGGCGCAGAGTTGCACGTAGTCAATGCCTACAAAGACTCGATGAATTATCCGGACCGCGGAAAATTGGCCAAAGAGACTGGCTTGCCATCAGAGAATATTCACGTGGTGCCGGGTTATACCGATGAAGCTGTTGCTAAAACCGCCAAAGAGATTCTTGCTGATTTGGTGATTATGGGAACCTTGGGACAGACCGGACAGAGCGCCACGCGCAGAGGCAATACTGCTGAGCGAGTGATTTCCGGACTGGATGTGGATGTGGTTGTGGTCAATACAGAGTATCAGAGCTAAAGCAGCCATATTGCGGGTATATACCAGCCCTGCACTCAGTTAAGAACCTAGTAAAAAGCTCAGTTAAAAGCTGTCAGCCCATCACTGGCTGACAGCTTTCATGGGTTGCACCTGTCGAGCTCGAGGGTCCAGAGCAATCTTTGCGCAGAGCAGCACTATCACCACCGAGCAGCCAACCAGTGTTGCCGATAGATTCCAATCCAGCGCAAAACCAATCATCGCATTGCCCACCGGCACCAGCCCCACCGACATAAACATCAAAATACTCATCACCCGACCCAGTAGCTGTTCCGGGCAAGTTCGCTGTATCCAAGTATTAAAATGCACGAACATATAGCTATCAAAAATTCCGGCAAAAAAGAACAGTAACATCGCCCACCAATAGGGTTCGTACCAGACGATCAAGCCCAGAGTTGAGCCACTGTAAATAAACACCGTAAACATCAACGGGATTAACTTGCGGTCACTGGGGCTCGGCAGCAGGCCACTCAGTGCCGCGCCTAACAATGCCCCCGTACCATAGGCTGCAAGTTCGAGGCCATAGACATAGGCGCCGTCGACAAAGCGCGATTTAGCCAAAACCGGCAGGCCCACATAGATCACTGGCATAAACAGAAAATGGATAATCGCCATACCGATAAAGCCTAAGCGCACAGCGGGAATAGAATTCACCCATTGCACTGCGACTTTGACTTCCTGATATAGCGACTGCTGCTCTCGGCCCGTGGATGGCTCTCCACCGAGAGGCCTGGTCTTGACAAAAAACAGCGAGATCAGTGAAAGAGCGAAGGTTATAGCGTCAACAAAAAAGGCCCGTGCCAAGCCCTCACGATCTTTTTCATAGGCATCACCCACGCCAACCAGGGACTGCGCTATAGGCTCGTGGGATAGACTACTGAGCTCACCAGCAATAATTAAACCGGCCAACACAGGACCCGCCGTCATGCCCAGATGCAGGGTAATTTGTAGCACTGCATTACCTTCTTTAAGCATTGTTCGCGGCACAATACTCGGCAAAATGGAGGTGCTGGCAGGATAGAAAAAGGCATCAGCCACACCAAAAAAGAATGCGATGACAAACACATTGGTGATATTCACCAGATCGTTGGTAATCATATAGGCGAGGCCCAACACCATAACCAAACGCGCGGCATTGCTCAGTATCATGATCAGGCGGGGGCTGGTGCGATCCACCAGAGCACCACCCGCCAGCATCAGCAGCGCCCGCGGAATGCCCTGTACGGCAAAGACCAAACCGGTCATTAATGCACTGCCAGTCATCTGTAACACCAACCAGGGGAATGCCAGCAGACTAATATGATCGCCAACCACTGAGGTCATTTCTCCAAACCAGAAAATGAAGAAGTTGCGATCTTTAAAAATTTTTAACATAGAGAGACTTTTCCACAGCAGTAAACCGCGCAGCAGCCGCTGCGTGGCTCAACTGTACTTGAAAGAGGTTAATCAGGGGATAGTATTAGTTGGAATTAAGTGTCTATAGCAGAATGATCAATGCCGACAGTGCCAGGCCAGAGATCAGGCCTAACAAAAAACCAGCGGTGAAACTGACGTTTTTACTGGTAGCTAAAGCCCTTGCAAGCAGAGAGTCCGAGACGCTAGATGATTTAGCCGCCATTTCATCCGAGCGACGTTGAGCGGCAAAGTTCTTTTCCAGTCGGTTGATTTCGTTATCGGCCCAAGGCTCGAGATTTTTCAATGCCGCCCGGGTCTTGTCCCTGGGGCAGTTATCAGACATCCATCAAGACAAATTCAGTTAGGGCTTTTTCGGTCTGACCCCTGGCGCAATCAATATGCGTTGTAATCACCGCTTCAGAGGCATCCAGTTGCCGCGCAATCTCAGCGGTTGGCACCTGTTTGAACTCATGTAGCAGATAGATATAACGGGTCTTCTCCGGCAATTGAGTAATACTCTCTTTCAAAGTCTCGCGCTTGAGCTCATCGAGCAGCACACGATAAGCGCAGCTGTCCTGCGTTAGCAATCGCACCGACTTTTCTTTGTGGCCGTAGTACTGGGTATCCATCTTGCGCTTGCGCAGCACGTTCAGGGCCAGCCTGACGGCCATGCTAAACAGGTAGTGACGCAGATCGCCAACATCCTGGTTGTGTTTAATCCGCAATAGTTTGAGATAGGCGTCTTGCGCCAGCGCCTCGGCGCCCTCTTCATCTCCGAGCTTGCGTACCAGTAGGCGGCGCAGTTCGTTGGAGGTATCTTTGTACAACTGATCGATTTCGGTTTGGCTAATGCCAGCACCAGCGGCTGTCATATGCAAAATAAGTCCCTCTATTTCCAGCCTGTCGCGATCCAGTAGAATGCTTTCATCTACTGGCAGATCAACATGCTCTATTTCTTGCTGTTTACGACTCACCCTGTCACCTATACATCCGTTTTCTAATCTCGATCCTGAGATTAGCATTTACCTAACAATCCTTATTATGGCTTGCCCTGCTTTTCAGAGAGAGCAGCTAATTAGCAATTCGCTAAAAGGCATACTCTATAAGACTCCAAAACAGGCTTAGCCCCCACCCTGTAAAGTAATTTTTTATTGATTATGACGCTTGTATTTGAATTTAAATCTAGGTTAATGGCGGATCTGGTCACAGAAAGGAGTGCAGGAAGGAGACTAGAAATTGACCGAAAAAGGTAGTGATCAAAGCCATATCACCCCGCTCGGGGCAATAGGATCAGGCTAAAGTGGAAACATTTAGAATCAGAATAATGTTAATAATCAGTGTTTTAAATAATTATTATAATGTTAATTATAGGCTACACCGCCTACTCTACCATTTGTCACGCAGGGAACGCAGAGCAGTAAAAACCTCCTTTTCAGTTGCATCCACGCAGTTGAGACCTGCGCGAATCTGCTCATTGGTCAAACGGAAGAAACTATTAAATCCCCGCTCATCACCTATAGAGGTAACCAGGGGAGACACCACTGGATCCGCGGCTATGGCACGGGGCAGCCACTCTTGCGCCAGCTGATTATCGGGCTCCACACAGAGGGTAAAACGCAAGTTATTCTCTAAATAGTCATGGCCGGGGTAAACAAGAATACGATCATCGAGAGTATGGAATTGTTCCGAAATCGTTTGGTAGAGTGAATCAATATCGCCACTGCGGCAGTGGCCTATTCCGGCATTGAACAATGTATCACCGGTAAATACGGCTGTCTCTGTGCCATTCTCGAGAACTAGAAAGCACAGATGAGCATAGGTATGGCCCGGCGTGTCGAGCACACGCAACTGGGCGCCGCAATCTAAATCGATCAGTTCGCCTGCGATCAACATGCGAGTTAAGCCCGGCACCTTTCCTTCGCCGTTGCCGTGAGCCCAAACCTCGCAGCCATGCTCAGCCACCAGCTCATTGTTACCTTGGATATGGTCCCAGTGTTCGTGGGTGTTGATAATCGCCTGTAGGCTTAACTGGTGCTTGCTTAACAGGCTGTTGACCTCTCCGGCGTCCCAGGGGTCTATTACCAAAGCAGAGTTATTCTCTAATTCAATTAAATAGGTGAAGTTGCGGAGTACGCTTTCGGTATAGACCTGATGAATTTTCATGATCGCCTCTTGGGAGTGATTAACGCTTGCTGGAGAGGACAATAACGATTTGTAGTTAGGAAATCTAGGCTGGGCTGGGCTGGGCTGGGCTGGGCTGGAAATGTACTTGGGGTTAGTTAAGCAGCTTGTTTAGCTATAGCCCTGGGCGCGGAATTGAGAGCGGCTGACGATGCTTTGACATAATTTAGAATTACAGTTTAGCTTTATCGCCTAGTAGATCCGGAAATATTAATATTTCAATATGGAAATAAGTAATTTACACCGGAACGTATCAGCCAAGTAGCAATGAGGGCGAAATGAGGGCGAGCAGAAAAGTAAAACCTTGGGCAATATTGAACTTACGCGACCTGCGAAAAGAAAAAAATCGGCATAAGCCGACTATAGGGCCCACATCTCACATGCGTTGAATTAACCCTGATAAAACACATACAAAAAAAACAGAGCGAGCCGACTTAGCTCGCCCTGCTTTAGGGAAATGCACCTTTATCAGCTTAACTAGTCAAAACTTATACCAATGCTGATACCTACAGTACGTGGCTTAGGGTGCGTTGCTAATGAAGGAATCGGATCAGGGCTGCTGTTTTCTCGCTCATTCAGTAAATTATCCACGAAAAATCCAATTGACCACTGATTTAATTCTAGGCCAGAGCTAAGATCAAGCATTTGCATAACAGCGGATTGTTCAGGATAATTCCATGGCTTTTTTAAGCTGCCAACTGGGGCGACATTCGCTCTTCCTTTATGGCTATAATCGAGTCGAATAAAACCTGGAATCGACGATGTTAAGTTGAAATCACTGCTTATCCCTGCGGTGCCAGTAAACTTTGGCACGTTTCCAATCGGCTTACCCAGTGAGCCATTAACCGTAGGGTTCTCGGAAGCACCTTTGATGCTTACGAACTCCGTATCATAATAGGCACCACTAATACCCAAGCTAAGGCCTTCTGTTGCCTGAAATGCGAGATTAAAATCCATGCCCTGGAGCTCAGCATCACCGGCATTAGTAACAATTTGTGCAGACGTACCATCATCGAGAGTAATAACGGCAAGTGACTGGAAGTTGGTGAATTCGCTATAAAAGCTGTACCCGGCTGCTATTCACCCTTCGGGCGCCTGCGGCGTCCAAACTCGGCTGTAAGCCGTGTTTGTCGAACGGTGGTTCTTTCCAGACGGACCCGCCGGACAAATAAAAAAGCCACCCAAAAGGGTGGCTTTTTTATTTGTTTGGTGGGCCGTGATGGATTCGAACCATCGACCAATTGGTTAAAAGCCAACTGCTCTACCGCTGAGCTAACGGCCCTTTTGAAGAGGTGCGTATCATACTGACCAGCAGTCAAAATTCAAGCGTTATTTTGATATCTTGTTGGGTCTTTTATGTTGGCCTGTTCGAAGCCCTGTCGACGCAGTCGGCAGCTTTCACATTTACCACAGGCCTCTCCTTCTAAATTGGCCTGATAACAGGAGACGGTCTTGCTGTAATCCACCCCTAATGCCAAGCCAGCCTGGACAATTTGACCCTTGGTCATGTCGATAAGCGGCGCATGAATGTTTAGCTTCTGCCCCTCTACTGCGGCTTTGGTGGCGAGGTTGGCCATGGTTTCGAAAGCTTGTATATATTCAGGTCGACAGTCGGGATAACCGGAGTAGTCGACGGCGTTAACGCCGAGAAAAATATCATTGGCGCTCAACACTTCGGCCCAGCCTAGGGCGATAGACAAAAATACGGTATTGCGGGCGGGAACATAGGTGACCGGTATGCCCGTGGTTTCGGACTCTGGTATTTCAATGCGGCTATCGGTGAGGGCTGAGCCACCAATACTACCGAGATCCAGCTTGACCACTTTATGGGCATGGACGGTCATTAGTTCGGAAACATTTTGCGCGGCGACCAGCTCAGAGCGATGGCGCTGGCCGTAATCGAAACTGAGGGTGTAGCAGTCATAGCCTTGGCTTTTGGCCATTGCCACTACAGTGGTTGAATCCAGTCCGCCGGATACCAGAATTACAGCTTTCTTTGCCATGTTTAATAGATTGTCCTGTATTAATAGATGGTTTCTTTATCTCAACCTAGTGGCCGGGCTGATCGCCGAAGATATATTTGTGCGTCTGAATCTGCATACGCAGATTGAGCTTGTCGTGGAGCATCCACTCGGCAAGCTGTGCCGGTGCCAGCTGGCCCTGACTGGGTGAGAAGAGTATTTCCGATACCCTGCCCCGCAAACCTAGCTCGTCGACCTTCATACAGCTCCAGTCGTAATCCTGACGATCGCAGATCACAAACTTGACCTCGTCATGGGGTAAAAGATGCTCGATATTGCCATAGAGGTTTTTTGATACTTCCCCAGAACCCGGGGTTTTGAGATCGACAATTTTAAACACGCGCGGATCTACCTCTTCTACTGGCATGGCACCGCTGGTTTCCAGGGAAACCCGGTAACCCAGGTCGCAGAGCTTTTCTAATAGCTCGATGCACTGAGGCTGCGCTAAGGGCTCGCCTCCGGTGACAGTGACATAGTTAGCGCCAAAGTCTGCCACGGTGCTTAGAATGTCGCTGAGGGTCCATTTACTGCCACCCTCGAAGGCATAGGCGGTGTCGCAGTAACCACAGCGCAATGGGCAACCGGTAAGGCGTACAAACACAGTGGGCAAGCCGACCGTGCTGGTTTCACCTTGCAGGGAATGGAATATCTCGGTGATACGGAGTGTAGTTTCAGGCATGAGGTTATTTTTCTAGTTGGCTAGCGCGAGCGGTTGAGCTATTAAAACTGAGCTCTTTAATAGAGCTCTTTAATAGAGCTCTTATTGAAAAGCTCGATTTAGAAGGCTCTTAAAAATTATTTTTCAAATAGGCTTGAGCTTTACTGGCAGCTCCACCGATTCCTCTCGAGGCTTTCTCAAGTAGGTCACGGGCGCGATCAGTCTCACCCAGCTGGTGATATATTTTACCCAGTTTAAACGTCGCGTCCATGGCCTTGCCGTGATTTGAATGCTGTTCAACCACTAGAGTAAAAGCTTGACGGGCCATTTCGTCCTGGCCCTGGAGCAGGTAGATCTCGCCAAGCCAATAGTAGGCGTTGGCAATATAGGGGCTGTTGGGATAATCCACCACATGCTGTTTAAAGGCCAACGCGGCGGCGTTGATATCGCGCTGTTTAAGCAATAGGTTTGAAGCCTGGGCGTAGTTTTGGGCGATCTCTTCGGTGTTGATCGCAGGTACAGCAGTAGGCACTTTCCCAGCTTCAGACAGTGGACTCTGAGACAGGTCATCTCCAACCAGCGCACCGGTAACCTTAGGGGCCGGCTGTCCATCGCCACTCAACTGCAAGTCACTGTCAGCATCGGTAGCGAAATCATCCGGCGTGGCACCTGATAGCAAGGCACTCAGTCGCCGATCAAGGTCCAGGTAATCATCCATCTGTCGCTGTTTTACACGCTGCAACTCATAGCTGAGCTGCTCAACCAAGCCACGCAGTTCACGCACTTCATTCTGCAACATCTGCGACTGATTGTAGCTCACACCCATCGCGACTGGAGACTGAACCACCGGCTTTGAGACCCTAGAACTCAGGTCGACTACGGGTGCGGCCTGAGCTGCTACATTACTGGCAAGGGCCGGCAACAGCAGAGACGTGGCAATAATGACGACCGGTGCGAAAGATGATTTCATGGCGAGTAGAGGATAATCCTGTTTATTACAAATAGAGAAACGGCCAGAGCATTCTACAACCCCGGCCGCACACTTTATACACTTGACTCAGCTAAGCAGCCAAACGATTTTTACTTCAGCTCAACCCGACGGTTTAAGCCCCAGGCATCATCGTTGCTGCCGTAAGCTGCTGCACGTTCTTCGCCATAGCTGATCACTTCGATCAAACCGGGAGAAACCCCCTGCAAAACCAAAAACTCTTTAACCGAGTTGGCGCGTCGCTCGCCCAGTGCCATATTGTACTCGCGCGTGCCGCGCTCATCAGCGTGACCTTCAAGGCGCACATTACGTGGACTATTCTGTAGCGTTGCAGCGTGCTCGAGCAGTGCTGCGCGAGACTCAGGCTTGAGCAAGGCTTTGTCAAAATCAAAATAGAATACAGTGTCAGCAGTCATCACTTCGACAGTGGCATCGTCAATTGCCGAGGTATCTACCTGACCAGTTTGTACAGATGTGTCTTCAATATCAGTTGAAGTCTGTTGCTCGTCTAATTCTGGATTGCTGACACAACCGGTCAACAGTACCGCTAGAAACAACGAACTAAGGCCAGATTTGATAAATGATGTTTTCATTTTTAACTCCTGTTTTGGCAAAGATATTCATAATTGTAAGGTGGTAATCTTTTTATCGCTATAAGTCTTTTGACTATGTCTCTCTTGTCTATACATCTGTTAACTATGCAACTGTCTTGCTAAGACTTGCTAAGACTTGCTTAAAGGTGTAACTCACCCGTTACACAAAAGCTTAACGCAAAAACGGCGACCATGCCGGTTCTCTTACATCACCGCTACTGGATGGCAGTACATAGCGAACTCCAGCATCCAATGATACAGCAGCTAGAACCCCGCGGTCACCCTGTTTAGTTGCATACATTAGCATAGCCCCATTCGGCGCAACCGTCGGAGATTCGTCCAGCCGGGTTTGCGTTAGTTCGATCATCCGGCCTGTCCTAAGGTCGAGCGAGGCGATATGAAAAGTGTCACTCTGACGATGCACCATGGCCAATGTGCGGCCATTTGGCGCCAGACTTGGGCGAGCGTTGTAATTGCCGCTGAAGGTTAGGCGCTCAGTTTCCTTGCTCGCAATATTTAATTTGTAGATCTGTGGAGTGCCGCCGCGATCCGATGTGAACAGTAGGTGTTTGCCATCAGGCATCCAAGTGGGTTCGGTATCAATGGCAAAATGCCGGGTCAGGCGCGAGAATTTCTTGCTCTGTAGATCCAGCAGATAAAGCTCTGGATTGCCATCTTTCGACAGTACTAGGGCCATCTGCTTGCCGTCTGGAGACCAAGCCGGTGCGCCATTGAGGCCGGTGAAATTAGTCAGCTGCTCGCGCTGAGCACTGACTAGGTTCTGACGGAATATGGCAGGACGACCGGTTTCAAAGGAGACATAGGCAAGCTCTTTGCCATTGGCGGACCAGGCTGGCGACATAATCGGTTCGCCAGATTCCAAAACCAGCTTCTCTCGAGCACCGTCGGCATCGGCAACATTCAGTCTGTAGGTATAAATATCATTCTTTCGAGTCGCGGTGACATAAGCCAGCCGCGTAGAAAAAGCACCGCGGATACCGGTGATCTCTTCATAGACTTTATCACTGATCAGGTGTGCCAGATCGCGCATCTGGTTGAGGGTGCCACTGACCTTGTGAGTCAATACGGTTTTCTGGCCACTGACATTTAACAGACTAAATTCGATTTGGTAGCGCCCTTGCCCAATGGCCTGCATATTTCCCGCCACCAGATATTCAACGCCCAAGAGACGCCAGTCGCGGTAGTAGACCTCTGCGGCTTTACTGGGAAAAGCCAACATATCCCGACGCTCCATGGGATCAAACAAACCGCTGCGAGCCAGATCTGCTTCAACAATCCCACTGATATCCTCGGCTACCTGAACACCGCCCATGGCAATGGGCGCGATGGCAATTTTGGTCGGCTGGTCATTGCCTTGGGTGACGCGGATAACCAGCTCGCTGTAACTTGGGGACGCCACTGCTGCCAATAGTGCGACGAGCAGTAGGCGAAGGATTGAGGATTTGGCGATTCTAACTATCATTGCGTCACTACCTTATAATCTGAGATCTTCGGGACTAAATGCAACATCGACCTGTCGGAATTTGCGTTCAAATAAGTCCGGCTCCATGTCCTGCAATTCAATAAACTGTTCTACTTTTAACGCCGCCTGCTCCACTGAGCGATCAAAGGCGGTGTCGCCACTTGAGGTCAGTATAGTCACGCCCACTATGCGCCCAGTGGGTACCAAGCGAATACGGATTAATGCCTCCATCCCCAATCGCGCACTGGGGGGACGGCTCCAATTCTCCGACAGGCGCTGCTGAATCAGCTGGCGATAACTATTGGCGATGCGTTCGTCTTCCTGAGCATTGATCTCGGCCTGCTCTGCCGCGACGGCTTCGGCAAACTCTGTCTCTATACGTTTGCGCTCCGCCTCTTGCTGATCTCGCAAGCGCTGCTCTTCAGCTAAGCGCAGAGCCTCGAGCCGCTTCTTTTCACTGAGCGCTTTATTACGCTCTTGCTCACGCTTTTTATCCTGAGCCTTTTTCTGCGCCGCGAGTTTTGCCTTTCGCTGCTTGTCTTTAAGCCGTTTTGCCTCGCGCTTCTGCTTGGCAATATCCACCTTGGGCTTCTTCGGTTTGGCCTTTGGTTGAACGGTTTTCTTTGGTGCCAATTCCACAAGGGTAGCTTGAATATACTGAGGCTGTATCATTACTCTGGCAGTTTCCGGTTCCCAGCCGACAAAAAGCACCGCAAGCAGGCCTAGGTGCAGTGCAAGACTGACCAGAACGGCAACTGAGTAACTGAGAAAACTGCCCATATTAATTCGGTGGTGGCTCCGTGACCAAACCCACAGATGGCGCTCCGGCGGCCTGTAATTCGCTCATCAAATTGACCACCACGCCGTAATCCACCTTACTGTCACCCCAAACTAATACTGGGGTTTTCGGCGTCTGACGAAGTATTTTGCCGACACGGTCTTTGATCACATCGAGGCTTTGAATTTGATTTTCGCCTTTCACATCAATCCAATAGCTGCCATCCGCTTTGATCGAGACAATAAAGGGTTCTTGGTCCTTGGCATCCATAGGCGCTGAGTTGGCCTCGGGCAGGTCCACTTTAACGCCCTGCATCAGCAGTGGCGCGGTAATCATAAATACCACTAGCAATACCAGAGTCACGTCTATGTAGGGTACGACGTTAATCTCGGCAACCAGTTTTCGTTTTGTTCGTTTTGTCTTCACTTTTCGAGCCTCAAAAGCTTATCCATTTGCTAACTGCGCTTGAGCCAATTAGTTCGCGCGAATCTGGCGGTGCAAAATACTCGAAAACTCTTCGGCGAAAGTCTCGTAGCTGCTGTTCATGGTCTCGACTATCGCCGCATAGCGGTTATAGGCTATTAGTGCGGGAATCGCGGCAAACAGGCCCATGGCAGTGGCGATCAGTGCCTCAGATATTCCCGGGGCCACTGTCGCTAAGGTGGCCTGTTGCACCATGGCGAGGCCGCGGAAGGAGTTCATAATTCCCCAGACGGTGCCAAATAGACCTATATAAGGACTTACTGAAGCAACACTTGCGAGAAATGGCAGGCTAATATTGAGCTTTTCATCTTCCCTGGAGAGTGCCACGCGCATGGCGCGATCAGCTCCCTCCATCACCGCATCCGGATCCACCTTGCCGGCTTGAGCAAGGCGGTTAAATTCACGAAACCCAGCGCGAAAGACATTTTCTACGCCGTCCCGGCCACCATGTTCTTTGGCTTCCGCGGTGAGTTCGCCGTAAAGTTTGTTGAGATCCACTCCGGACCAGAAAGCATCTTCAAACTGACGGAATCCACGCTGAGCGGTGTTGAGAAAAATCCCCCGCTGCACGATCATCATCCAAGACATAATTGAGGCGACAAACAAAATCCCCATCACGATTTGCACCAGCACGCTGGCATTGGAGATCAGATGCCAAATGGACATGTTTTCTTCTATCAACGGTATAACTCCCTGTTTTAGCTAAATTGGGTTCTTAAAGCTCTAGGTTAAAGCTCTAGGTTAAAGCTCTAGGTTAAAGCTCTAGGTTAAAGCTCTAGGTTAAAGCTCTCGGTTAAGGCATTGAACATAGGTTTCGGCATACCCTGCGGACGCTTGGTGGCAGAATTAACGCAAGCCACTTTGACCCAGCCTTCGACCAACAGTTCATCGCCACGATAAACTTGTTGAGTCATTTCAAAAGTCACACGACTGGCTTTGCTGAGTACCGCGGTTATGCTGATTTCATCATCGAGTACCGCCGGGCTATGGTATTTCAGAGATACTTCGCAGACCACAAACTGCATGTCATCAAATAGAGCCGGTTTGTCAAAGCCTAGACTGCGCATCAGTTCGGTGCGCGCACGTTCCATATATTTTAGATAGTTGGCGTAGAAGACTATGCCACCGGCATCGGTGTCTTCAACATAGACGCGGATGGGCAGTCGAAATTCTGCCAACGAATCAGGCATCCCGGGCGTCCTGTTCAGGGCGTTCTATTGACTGAAGGTTCTCCAAAGGCTGAAGGCTCTCCATTTTTCGCGGTGTCTGCAAACCAAAATACTCATAGGCCATGCGCGTTGCCATGCGACCACGGGAGGTGCGCATCAGATAGCCCTGCTGAATAAGATAGGGCTCCAAGACATCTTCGATGGTGCCCCGCTCTTCGCTGAGTGCAGCTGCGAGACTGTCGACACCCACTGGGCCGCCTTCAAACTTTTCCATCAAGGTGAGCAGCAAGCGGCGATCCTGATGATCAAAACCACGCTGATCTACGGCCAGCATATTCAATGCGGCATCGGCAATTTCTGCACTAATAGAACCATCGCCTTTGACTTCGGCATAGTCGCGAACACGGCGTAATAGGCGATTCGCAATACGCGGCGTACCGCGAGAACGGCGGGCAATTTCACCAGCGCCCTGGGCATCTATTGAGACATCTAAGATGGCACCGGCGCGGACAATAATACTGGTGAGGTCAGCCTCTGAATAAAACTCCAAACGCTGGACAATACCAAAGCGGTCACGGAGTGGCGCAGTAAGAAGACCGGCTCTGGTCGTTGCACCTACCAGAGTAAAGGGCGGGAGATCCAATTTAATCGAGCGCGCCGCTGGGCCTTCACCGATAACGATATCCAGCTGATAGTCTTCCATCGCCGGATACAGAATTTCTTCCACCACCGGACTGAGGCGGTGTATCTCATCGATAAACAGCACATCGCCGGGTTCGAGATTGGTCAACAGTGCGGCAAGATCCCCAGCTTTTTCAAGAACCGGTCCAGAGGTGGTTTTTAGCGCCACCTGCATCTCATTGGCAATAATATGGGCGAGGGTTGTTTTACCCAGTCCGGGCGGACCAAATACTAAGGTGTGATCAAGGGGTTCGCTACGCTTGCGCGCGGCTTCGATAAAGATGCCTAACTGTTCAACCACAACCGGCTGACCGACATAGTCTTGCAGACTTACCGGACGCAGTGCGCGATCAAAACGCTCTTCGGCAACAGACATCTCGGGGGATATTATGCGGTCGGGCTCTATCATCTGACACCATGGTGGTTTTGCCCCGTAGCATACATTGATGGTTACAGATTTTCACTAGCGAGTCGGAGGTTTATTGTGATTAAGACCGCACCTAGGAGCCCATACTTTTAAGCGCCAGACGAATCAATTCACCGGCATCACTGACCGACTCATTGGCCACGCGACTGATAATTTTTGCCGCATCTGCGGGCTTATAACCCAAGGCAATCAGGGCGCTTTCCGCTTCCTGAGCAATATCCGGCTTGATATCACGAGCAACGGCGACAGCCCCACCAGCAGTAGCATCCACATCACCGATTTTGTCGCGCATTTCAATAAGCAGGCGCTCAGCGGTCTTTTTACCGACACCGGGCAGCTTCACCAATGTGGCTATATCGTTATTGTGCACACAGATCGCAAAGTCATTAGCGGACATGCCAGAGAGAATGGCCAGAGCCATTTTTGGCCCCACACCATTGACCTTAATAAGATGTCGAAACAGCTGGCGCTCAGACTGAGTACCAAAACCATAGAGCTGCTGCACATCTTCGCGCACCACAAAGTGAGTGTGTAGGGTCACCGACTCACCGACGGCGGGAACACCAAAAAAGGTGTTCAGTGACACCAGTACTTCATAGCCCACACCCTGTACATCAATCAATAGATCCGGTGCCTGCTTTTCGATTACCTTACCCTGAAGTCGTCCAATCATTTTCGCTATAAATCCTGAGTTTGTTTATTTAAGTCGCCCGCGGGCATAGCCTTTGGCGCCTGTTGCTGCCAGCGCTCGCGAGGTCTGAGCGTGACACAGAGCCACCGCCAAGGCGTCGGCGGCATCTTCCGCTGGCGAGCTAGAGAGTTTTAGTAGCTGCACAATCATCATCTGTACCTGGGATTTATCTGCCGCACCGGTTCCCACTACCGCCAACTTAATACTGCGGGCAGAGTACTCCCCCACCGGCAGTTCGGCATTGACCCCGGCCACTATCGCGGCACCTCGAGCCTGCCCCAGTTTTAGCGCGGAACTGGCATTGTGGGATAAAAACACCTCTTCAATGCCCATTTCCTCGGGAGCATACTGCTCAATCAACTGGCTGACACCGTTAAAGATAATCTTTAAACGCTCGGGAAGTGAGCCTTCGGGTAGACGAATAATACCGCTGGTGACATAGGTCATTTTGCCCGCCACGGCGTCGATAATTCCGTAACCGGTGCGTCGCGATCCTGGGTCTATGCCAATTATTCGTGTCATTTGCGTTGTTTAGTCTTTTAGTCGTTTGTGGTGATAGGGCTTTGCGCTAGCTGGTGAGTGTTGCAATCCAGCGCTTGGGAGTCAACTACTATAGAGCGCCTTTAGACTATAGCTAGATGCTAAAAAATAAGAGCTAAAAAAAAGCCCTCTGACGCAATGCCAGAGGGCCTGATCTTCACCGACAAATTTACTCGTCAGTTTTTGCTTCTGCTTTGGCTTTTTTCGGCGCGGCTTTAGCTTTAGGAGCAGCCTTGGCCTTTGGCGCAGCTTTAGCTTTAGGAGCAGCCTTGGCTTTTGGCGCAGCTTTAGCTTTGGGAGCGGCCTTGGCTTTTGGGGCAGCCTTAGCTTTTGGCGCAGCTTTTTTCGCTGGTGCCTTTTCTTTGGCGGGAGCTTCAGCAGCAGGCTCCTCTACTACGGGCTCCTCTACTACAGGCTCTGCAACCACTTCCGGGGCAGCTTCTTCTACCACTTCAGGAGCAGCTTCTACAACGTCTTCAACCACTGGTGCTGGAACTGGAGCAGCCGCAGCACTTTTAACCAGGCCTTCGGCCTGTAAAATCGTGACCTTGTCTTCGCCGTTAACCCAGTTATGCTCGCTATTTCTAACTGCAAAACGACCAGAACCCTTTTGATAAACTGTGTATTCTTTTGTTTTTTTAATAACTTTCATCGTTGTTTCCTCTTCTGATTACTCGCTTGAGTTTATAGTATTTACCAATTCTACTACTTCTTTACACCCGGTCGATGCGCTTAATCAATTGATCTAGCACATGCTGGGGAATCTCTGCGTTGGTGCAAAGCGGCCTAGTTTGACTGCTTTGCACCCTCTAAATCTTCCAAGCACTTAATTTACAATTCTGTTATCTACAAGCTCTGTTCAAAAGCCACACAGTATCTTACGCAGCAGGCTCCTTGTTACGCTGAAGGCTCTTTATTACGCAGCTTAATACTCAGATCACGCAGTTGGCTGTTCTCCACCACACCCGGCGCATCAGTCAGCAGACAGGCGGCAGACTGGGTCTTCGGGAAAGCAATAACATCTCGAATAGAGTCGGCGCCAACCATCAACATGATCAGGCGATCGAGACCAAAGGCCAGTCCACCGTGTGGCGGCGCACCGTGCTTAAGCGCGTCGAGCAGGAAGCCAAACTTTTCGCGTTGCTCTTCATGATTAATACCGAGAACCTGAAAAACCGTCTGCTGCATCTTCTGATCGTGGATACGAATTGAACCACCGCCCAACTCACAACCGTTGAGAACCATATCATAGGCTCGAGACAAAGCCGCAGCCGGATCGGCTTTAAGCTCTTCTTCCGAGCATGAAGGTGCGGTAAAGGGATGGTGTAATGGTGTTAGTGCGCCGGAATCCGTGGTTTCAAACATGGGGAAATCAATCACCCACATAGGCGCCCAGGCACAGGTATAGAGATCCAGATCGGCACCCACTTTACAGCGCAGCGCACCCAGCGCTTCAGAGACAACCGAAGACTTATCGGCACCAAAGAAGACGATATCGCCATTCTTGGCATCCAGTCGCTGCATAATATTCATGGTCACTTCATCACCGAGGAATTTAATAATCGGTGACTGCAGTCCTTCTATACCAGTCTCAATGGCATTGACCTTAATCCAGGCCAGACCTTTAGCGCCATAGATGCTGACAAACTTAGTGTACTCATCGATCTTCTTGCGAGAGATGCTGGCGCCGCCCTGCACTTTAAGGGCAGTTACACGACAGGCTGGATCATTGGCTGGACCGGCAAAGACTTTAAACTCAATGTCTTTCAGTAGGTCTTTGATCTCAACCAGCTCTAATGGAATGCGTAAATCCGGCTTATCTGAACCGTATTTGTGCATAGCATCGGCGTAGGTCATACGCGGGAAGCTTTCAAACTCAACCCCCATATGCTCAGAGAAAACACCTCGAATCATCGTTTCGGTGGTCGACATAATGTCCTCTTCATTAATAAAAGAGGCCTCTATATCAATCTGGGTGAATTCTGGCTGACGGTCGGCGCGCAGATCTTCGTCGCGAAAACACTTGGCAATCTGATAGTAGCGATCAAACCCGGCAACCATCAACAACTGCTTAAACAGCTGAGGCGATTGCGGCATGGCGAAAAACTGACCGGGATGAGTTCGCGAAGGAATCAAATAATCTCGCGCACCCTCAGGGGTGGCTCGGGTCATGATCGGCGTTTCTATATCTAAGAAGCCATCATTGACAAGATAATTGCGGATCGACGAACTGATCTTGGAGCGAAAACGCAGGCTGTTCTGCATCTCTTTGCGACGCAAATCCATATAGCGATACTTGAGTCGGACATCTTCGCCGACAGTGACATGATCATCTAACTGAAACGGCGGTGTTACGGCGCTATTGAGAATTTCCATTGCCGTGCCGTAGACTTCGATCTCGCCAGTCGCCATATTGGGATTGACCGTGGCAGCACTGCGGGCGCGAACTACACCGGTCACCTTGAGAACATACTCAGAGCGAACGCTGTCGGCCTGCTCAAAGAACTCACCGGCATCGGGATCAAACACTACCTGCACTATGCCTTCGCGATCGCGCAGATCAACAAAGATAACGCCACCGTGATCTCGGCGACGATCTACCCAGCCACAAAGGGTTACTTCTTGATCAATATGTTCACTGGTGAATAATCCACAATAGTTAGATCGATACATCTGTTGTCTTTCCCTACTTAAAATTAATTTGGTTTGTTTGGTCAGCTAAGCTGGTATTTAAGAGCAGTTATTTAAGAACTGCTGGCGCCAGTGGTGTTTTCCGACTTGGCAGCTGGTTTAGTTACTGCACTGCCACTGTCGCTGAGGTTCTTTTTGTTGCCGGTTTTAAAGTCGGTCTCATACCAACCGCTACCGCTGAGTCGAAACCCCGCCGCGGAGAGTTGTTTTTTAAGCTCGGGCTTATCACAGGCTGGGCAATCCACCAGCTTGTCGTCACTCATTTTCTGTATCGCCTCAAGCTCATGGTCACAAGCCGCACAGCGATAGTCATATATAGGCATAGATTCGGTTCCTAAAATTCTAAGAGGGGCAACATACGCTTCGTTAAATGCTTATTCATCCACCCCATAGGCACTAAATCATCCTAGCCGGTCACTGCCCTGAGCAAAAAAGCGCTGCATTATACCCCAGCACCGGCCCTTGTAGAATGCCCGCGCATCGGCTGAGCGGGCTGAAGATTAAATAAATGACGAAAAACCTTGCCATTTTTGGCATATCCGGAAAACAGCGGCTATAAATGATTGCGAGGCCCTGTTGGCCGCTCATCGCAATACGACAGGGATGAAATATGATTTACATTTATAAAGGAAAATGTGATGGCTGTTAAGAAAGGATCTGCGAAAGCGACCTCAACTGCGAAAAAGCTTAAAAAGCCCGTAAAGCAAAAGACTCTATCCACTGCGAAGAAAAGCACCAGTGTCAAAAAAGCGGCTGTAACAAAGGCGCCTAAAAAAGTAGTTCAAAAAGCCCCGAACAAAAAAGTTGCGAAAAAGTCTGTAGCAAAAAAAGCACCAGTACAGAAAGCAGCAGCGAAAAAAACCACTGCTGTAAGGGAACGCTATAGCAAGACCCAAATCATCAGTGAACTGGCCGCCAATTCGAATCTCACGCGCAAACAGGTCAACACATTGCTCGGTGAATTGGCCACTCTAGTAGAGCGCCACGTGAAAAAACGTTCAGTGGGAGAATTCGTTCTCGCCGGCCTGATTAAAATTCACACGGTTAAGCGTCCAGCCAAGAAAGCCTATAAAGGTATCAACCCCTTTACCGGCAAAGAGACCACGTTTAAAGCACGCCCTGCATCCGTGGCGGTGAAAGTGCATGCCTTAAAAGGCTTGAAAGATATGGCCCAGTAGTCGCCACATCTAGATCCAATCAAGCCTGCTCAGCTATCAGTTCTCAGCTCTCAGCTCTCAGGCCCAAGGGTGCAAGCGCAGTGACAATACGCTCAGCTGTTTTCATTAACAGCTGCGGCGGATAAGTCGCTGCAGCCACCGCCCCCCAGACAGGTCCGGGCCAGGCAGCATCCCTTTCAAATCGCACCACATGGTGCATATGCAGCTGCGGAACCATATTACCTATGGTGGCCACATTGATTTTTTCCGCACTAAATAGATTGTCTAGGGTCTCAGCGAGCACACAAGACTCCTCTAAAAGCTGCCGTCGATCCGCTTCGGTAAGCTGATATATTTCCCGCATATCTTCGCGCGCTGGCACCAAAATACACCAGGGGTAATTGGCATCTTTACTGAGCAACAATAAACTCAGTGGAAAGGCTCCCAACAACAGGGTACTACTCTCTAATCGGGGATCTAATTGAAACATTTTGTCCTCATCTCTGCTTATCTTTCCTTATCTCCGCTTACGCTCTGTACGGCGACAGCTCAGGGCCGTAAAATGGCCGCCTAAACCAACCGACCAGCAGTGTAAGAGAAACCATGCGCGCCAGCCAATACCTGATTTCAACAAAAAAAGAATCTCCCGCTGATGCTGAAGTGATCAGCCATCAATTAATGCTCCGTGCCGGCATGATCCGCAAAGTTGCCTCTGGACTCTACTCTTGGCTGCCACTGGGTCTGCGGGTGTTTCGCAAGGTCGAAGGCATTGTTCGTCAAGAGATGGACAGGTCCGGTGCCTTAGAAATTATGATGCCAGTGGTTCAGCCCGCTGATCTCTGGGAGGAATCTGGACGCTGGGGGCAGTTTGGCCCTGAATTACTGCGCATCAAGGATCGCCACGGCCGTGAATTCTGTCTCGGGCCAACCCATGAAGAAGTGGTCACCGACATTGTGCGCAATGAAATCCGCAGCTATAAACAGCTGCCCGCTAACTTCTATCAAATCCAAACCAAGTTTCGCGATGAGCGTCGGCCACGCTTTGGCGTCATGCGCACCAGAGAATTTTGCATGAAGGACGCCTACTCCTTCCATATAGACAGTGCCTCTCTGCAAGAGACCTACGACCTGATGTATCAGACCTACTCGACGATTTTTGATCGCACCGGCCTGGTCTATCGCGCAGTACTGGCCGACACCGGCAGTATCGGCGGCAGTGTCTCCCATGAATTTCATGTGTTGGCGGATTCCGGTGAAGATGCAATCGTCTTTTCTAGCGAGAGTGATTACGCCGCCAATATTGAAAAAGCTGATGCACTGGCACCCAGCGAACCAGTGGCCTCAGCCACAGAAGAAATGGCCGAATTGGCCACCCCCGGGGTTCACACCATTAATCAACTCTGCGAGTTTATCGACACCAGTGCCGAGAAAACTCTGAAGGCACTGATTGTTAGCGCCGAAGACGAAGAGGGAAAAACCCAACTCTACGGCCTGATGATTCGCGGCGATCACGAGCTCAATGAAGTGAAAGCACAGCGCGCCTTAGGTCTTGAAACCGAAGTGACCTTTGCCAGTGAAGAGCAAATCAAAAGCACCCTGAACTGCTCACCCGGCTCCATTGGCCCGGTCAATCTCAACCTGCCCATTGTCGTAGATCACTGGGCTGCCCAGCTCAGCGACTTTGTATGTGGCGCCAATCGCGACGGCTACCATCTCACCGGTGTCAACTGGGAGCGGGATTGTGACGAGTTCAGCGTTGCCGATATTCGCAATATAGTCGCCGGCGATCCCAGCCCAGACGGCAAAGGCCTGTTGGAGATTAAGCGCGGTATTGAAGTGGGGCATATTTTCCAGCTCGGCACCAAATACAGTGAAGCGATGAAAGCCACCGTGCTCGACGAGAACGGTAAAGACCGCGCCATGTCCATGGGCTGCTATGGTATAGGAGTGAGTCGCATTGTTGCCGCCGCTATAGAACAGAATCACGATGACAACGGCATTATCTGGCCAGAGTCCATCGCACCCTTTCAGGTGGCTATAGTGCCAATCAATATGCACAAGTCTGAACTGGTTGCTGAAACCTGCCTCGCGCTCTATAACAAGCTGGTAAGCGCCGGTTATGAAGTATTGTTTATGGATGAACCTAAAGCTCGTCTCGGTGGCATGTTGGCGGATATCGAACTGATAGGTATACCCCATCGAATCGTTATTGGCGACCGTGGTTTAGGGGAAGGCAACGTCGAATACCGCAATCGCCGGGAGCCGGAAAATCAACATATAGCATTGGATAAGCTGGATGATTTTATTGCCGAGAACATTATTAAGTAGATATAGGTTGTGGCCACAGTGGATTGCTGTGGCCCTGCTTCTGCTCTCCATTTCAGCTGCTGCAACCACTGTCGAAAAGCCTACAGTTGATCCTGCACTCTTATCACAGCTTAAACAGGCTGCCGCCGAAGCCGACAGTTTTAACGACCAATACGATGCCGAAGTGTGGCTGGTAGAGAAAGAGCCAGCACTGGCCCGATTAGTCAAAGACCCCGCCCAGCGTATCGCCCTGTTAAAGTTAATTCACAGCGAAGCCTCCCGGGCAGGACTCTCTCCCGAGATTGTGCTGGCATTGATTGAAGTGGAAAGTCACTTTGACTCCTATGCCGTCTCCTCTGCCGGCGCTCAGGGCATGATGCAAATAATGCCCTTCTGGAAGCACGAGATCGGACGCCCTGAAGACAACCTGATTAATATACAAACCAATTTGCGCTACGGCTGCACCATCCTCAAATACTACCTCGACCGAGAAAAGGGCCGACTGGCCGATGCCCTCGCCCGCTACAATGGCAGCTATGGTCAGTACTGGTATTCAGAGCGCGTCCTCGACAGCTGGGCGAAACACTGGCGTTAGTCTATGATTCTCTCTATTACGACCATTACTCCCTCTGGGTTTCAGCTAATGAGTTTACCCAGAAGCTTTGTTAGACTCGCCAATCATTAGTTGGAATTGCTTATGAAAGAGCCAAGTAAAGGCACCGAACAGACTCTTATCGAACAGACACTTTTCGAACAGACGTTGTCACCAGAGCAGCTGCGCGAGAAAATTCGTAGCGGTGAGCACAGTGGCAACACCTCCGGATTTTGCAATGGCTATGTACAGTGCAATTTAGTGATTCTGCCTGCCGATTCGGCTGCGGATTTTCTGCAATTTTGTCAAAGCAATCCCAAACCCTGCCCGCTGATTGCCACATCAGAACCCGGCGTTTACAACCTGCCGACTCTGGGTAAAGACATTGATATTCGCACTGATATACCAAGCTATAAAGTCTTTGAACATGGTCGTGTGGTCAGTGAAGTCAACGATATCTCGGCACTCTGGCGGGATGATCTAGTGGTGTTTTTACTCGGCTGCTCCTTCTCCTTTGAAGAGGCACTGATTGCCGATGGCCTCGACGTGCGCAATATCAGTGAAGCGGTCAATGTGCCCATGTACAAAACCAATATAGACTGCACCCCCGCTGGCCCCTTTGCCGGTGAGATGGTGGTCAGTATGCGACCCTTTGCCCCGGCAGACGCACTGCGCGCCGCGGAAATTTGTAAGCGCTTCCCCTCCGTACATGGGGAACCGATCCATTATGCCAATCCAGATCATATTGGGATTGATGATATTGGCCGCCCGGATTTTGGCGATGCGGTAACCATCAAGGATGGCGAGCTGCCGCTGTTTTGGGCCTGCGGTGTGACGCCCCAGGTGGCCTTGGAAGCGGCCAAGCTACCCTTTTGTATCACCCACAGCCCCGGCTGTATGCTGGTGACGGATTTAAAGAATAGTGATCTTGCGGTGGCGGTTGATTAGCTGAACGCAGCGCACAGGGATATTCTGTCACCCTGAGCGTAGCCGAAGGGTCTCCTGCCAACTGGATGAGATCCCTCCACTTCGGTCGGGATGACAGAGTGAGAGTGGGTGCGGCCGAATGAAAGAGTAAGTGCGGCCGAATGAAAGAGTAAATGCGGCCGAATGAAAGAGTAAGTGCGGCCGGATGAAAGAGTAAGTGCGGCCGGATGGCACCCCAGCCTGTCATCCTGAGCGAAGCCGAAGGATCTCCTTGCAGGATCGCACCATTACCGCAAAAGAAGTATTGAATTGCCTTCAGCATCAATTAGGCTGCGCTTATGATTTTCCTTGTTGGCGTAAAGCGCGAGGACCTGTTTGAGCGATAGCGAGTTCCGCAGCGTAGGCAATAAGGAAAATCATGCAGTCGATGCTGAAGGCAATTCAATGCTTCAGCGCACCCAATAAGTACCTAACAAGCACCAAATGACCCACAACAAACCAGCAGCATTTAGGAACATAACATGGCACTACTATTAAATTGCGATCTCGGCGAAAGCTACGGCGCCTGGACCATGGGCCTTGACGACCAAGTCATGCCCCATATAGACCAAGCCAATATCGCCTGCGGCTTCCACGCTGGCGATCCCGTGGTCATGAAAAAAACCCTGCTCTCAGCAAAACGCAACAATGTCATCGTCGGTGCCCACCCCAGCTACCCAGACCTTGCCGGTTTTGGCCGCCGCTCAATGAAACTCCCCGCCGTGGAGATCATCGCCATAGTCCAATACCAAATCGCCGCCCTCACCGGCATGGCACAAAACCTCGGCGTACCCGTAACCTACGTCAAACCCCACGGCGCCCTCTACAACGACATGATGGCCAACGGCCATATTCGCAGCGCCATTATGGAAGCCATTGCCGAATCCCATCTGCCCCTGGCCTTTATGCTACAAGCCACACCAGAGGCCGAAACCCATCGCGAAGAAGCCAAGATGTTTGGCATAGAGGTCATCTTTGAAGCCTTTGCCGACCGCTGTTACGACGACAACGGCGCCCTGCTCTCCCGAGCCAAAGAAGGTGCCGTACACAGCCGTGAGAAAATGCTTACACAGGTTCAGCAACTGAAAACCGACGGCTGCGTCACTACGGTCAGCGGCCACCGCCTTGAACTGCAAGCAGACTCCCTCTGTGTCCATGGGGACAACCCAGAAGGCGTCAAAGCCATCGAAGAAATCCGTCAGTTAATTAATTCGTAATGCACAACAAAACACATAGCCAACAGAAAATCTCCATCGCCGGAGAGAACTCCCTAATCGTCTATTTTGGCGAAGCACCCTCTGAGGCCGTCGCCTCAGAGGTCGCCGCAACCGCGGCCCAGCTGCGCGCAACTCTCGGCGCCCTGCTGATTGACCTAGTGCCCTCCTACGCTTCCCTGCTAGTGATTTACGACCCCTTTAACACCGATCACCATGCCGTGCGCGCCGCGATTCGCCATGCGCTGGCGATACCAGTTGATAGCGACAGCAGCCAAGCAGGCGCTCTGGTGACATTGCCAGTTTACTACAGCAGCGAGTCGGGACCCGACCTGCAATTACTCGCCGATAACGCAGGCCTCTCCATTGAAGAAGTGATCAGCATCCATCAACAATCTGAATATCGCGTCTATGCCATCGGCTTTGCCCCGGGCTTTGCCTATCTCGGCGAACTGGACCCGCGAATAGCCGCGCCGCGACTCGCCACTCCAAGACAAAAAGTGCCCCGTGGTGCAGTGGCTATTGCCGACCGTCAGACCGCAGTTTATCCAGCAGAGTCGCCAGGAGGCTGGAACCTGATTGGCCTCTGCCCAGAGTTGATGTTCGACCCCAGTGTCGAGCCAAGCATGCCCGTTCAGGTGGGCGACCGGGTGCGCTTTAAGGCCATCGACAGAGAGAGCTTTCTGGATATGGGTGGCCTGTTATGAGTATTGATAGGAACAGTGGTTTTAAGGTTATTCAGCCGGGCATTTTTAGTTTAATTGAAGACGCTGGGCGCTTCGGTCAACATGGCATTGGTCTCACCACTGGCGGCCCATTAGATCGCGACGCCTTTCGCTGGGCTAATCGTCTCTGCGGCGATCAGCAAACCGCTGCCGCCATCGAAATCACCGTCGGCGGCTTGGTCTTAGAATCCCAGATCAATACAACCATTGCCGTCACTGGCGCAACTATTCCCCTAAGCATTAATAAACAGCCCCGAGAACTATGGCAGAGCCATCAGGTGAAAGTCGGCGACCGCATCGAACTGGGATTTGCCACATCGGGCAGCCGTGGCTACTTGGCCGTTGCCGGCGGCTTTACCATTGAACCCATATTCAATAGTGCCTCCACAGTGCCCAGAGAAGCCTTAGGTGGACTGCATCGCGATGGCACGGCACTGCAAACCGGTGACTTTATACCCTGCCTAGATAGCCTGCCTGGGTCGCAGCTGCGTGTATCCGACAGCCATCGTCCAGACTACAGTGCAAACAGCGCCCTCTTGCGCGTGGTACTGGGTTACCAGCAGCAGGCCTTTAGCAATATTAACAAACAGCTGTTTTTCAGCTCTGACTATCGGGTTACCGAGAGCAGCGATCGCATGGGCTTTCGACTTAAGGGCCCGGCCATTAAACCGACCCTAGACGGCATTCTCTCGGAAGGCATCTGCCTCGGGGCAATTCAGGTACCAGCAGATGGTCAACCCATAGTGCTGCTCAATGACCGCCAAACTATCGGCGGCTATCCCAAACTCGGCTCAGTGCTGTCTCTGGATATTGGCAAACTCGCGCAACTTTTGCCCGGTGGCACAGTGCGCTTTGAAGCTATTAGCATAGAGCAGGCACACAATCTGCTATTGCTCGATCAACAGCGCTTTGCAAATACCCTTTTGGAGCAGATTAGCCTGCATGAATAACCTTATTCTCAGCACCCAGATCGAAAACCTTTTAGTGGCACGCAACCCCAGGGGCATGCAAACACTCCAAGCCGCACTGGTGCCCGGCTATTATTTGCGTGCCGCCCAGTTGCTGCAAAATGCTACAGGCAGAGTCTTAATTGGCACTGGATTTCCCGTGGCCGGCACCTATGAAACCGACGGCCCGGTTGGCGCTATCGCCCTCTATCGAGCATTAGAGGCACTGGGCGCAGAACCTATACTGGTCTGTGGTACACCACTGGCAGATGCCATCGCCAATGATTACCGAGTACACAAAATTAGCCTAGGCGAACCAGCGGTAAGCAAAGTAGAGGCACAAAATGCCCTGCAACAGTATCAACCCTCATTGGTGATCTCCATTGAACGCCCTGGCATGGCCGCCGATGGCAAGTACTACAATATGCGCGGCGAAGACATCAGTTCCGCCTGTGCCAGTTTCGATTACTTTTTAAGCTCAGCCAGTTGCCCGACTATTGGTATTGGCGATGGCGGCAATGAAATTGGTATGGGCAATGTTGCCAAGACACTTGAACAGCTCAGCATTATCCCCTCAGCCACCTGTTGTGACGAACTGGTAATCGCCGACGTATCCAACTGGGCGGCCCAGGGTTTGATCGCCATGCTGTCGATTCTAAGGCAGCAAGATATGCTCCTAGACTGGGATAATGTCGCCATACTGCAATACCTCTCCGACCGTGGCAGTGTCGATGGCGTGACCCGAGAGAATCACCTAACCGAAGACGGTTTGAGCTCAGATATTAGTGAAGAATTAATCAAAAACCTGAGAAAGCTAGGTGGATTTTGTTGATATCAAGATATTTTCTCGCCTAGGTTACGATAAGCCTTAAAAAACACCAAATTAGAGCCAAATAAACCCTCTATACCAATGAATTTGCTTTGCGTGAAATCCGCCTCGCTGATACCATTTTTCGCAAAATAGCGGTTTAAGCCCGACAAGGGTCAATAAGGTATAAATATGAGTATTGCATTTCTAGATGGCGACTACATGCCCATCGAACAGGCCAAAATATCCCCTCTTGATCGGGGATTTTTATTCGGCGACGGCATCTATGAAGTGGTGCCCTCCTACGCCGGAAAAATGGTCGGTTTTGCACCCCATATTGCGCGTATGAAAAGCGGCCTCGAGGCCATCGGCATTCAACTCAACTGGTCCACCGAAGATTGGGCGGAACTCTGCAATCGCTTGATCGCCGAAAATGGCGCAGGGAATTTAGGCCTCTATCTCCATGTCAGTCGAGGCACCGACACTAAACGCTTTCATGCTTTCCCAGAGAATATCGCACCCACGGTGTTTGCCTTTTCCTTTGAGATCGCCCCGGCACCTATAGCCGACAAGAGCAGTGTTAAAGCCAAAAAAGCCTCCACCGCACGAGACCTGCGCTGGGAGCGCTGCCAGATTAAATCCACAGCACTACTGGGCAATGTCCTGCACTTTCAGCAGGGCTATGAGCAAGGCAGTGACGAAACCCTGCTATTTAATGCCGACAACCAGCTTACCGAAGCCAGCGCCTGCAATGTGTTTATTGTTAAAGACGGCGTCGTGATCACACCCCTTTTGGATAATCAAAAACTGCCGGGCATCACCCGCCAGATCATTCTCGACGTGCTGCGCAAAGACGCCCAGATTGCCGTGGAAGAGCGCATAGTCTCCATGGACGAAGTGGCCAATGCCGATGAAGTCTGGATTACCAGCTCCTCGAAAGAAATCGCCCCGATCACTGAGATCGACGGCAAGCCGGTTGGCGATGGCAGCATTGGTGATATCTGGCTAGCTGTCCAGACTCTTTATTCCGCCGCAAAATTTGATTACTAGATTTGACACTATATTTAATTAACAGGTAACAGCATGTCCAGACCCACCAGAGCGGTTATCGACCTTCAGGCGCTGCGCCACAACTACCAGCTGGCACAATCCCTGGCGCCCGAGTCAAAGACCATCCCCATGGTCAAAGCCAATGCCTATGGTCATGGCGCGATAAAAATCGCTCAGGCACTTGCTGATCTTGCTCCCGCCTTTGGCGTCGCCTGTATTGAAGAAGCGCTGGAACTGCGCAGTGCCGGAATCAAGCAACCGATACTGCTGCTCGAAGGGGCCTTTGATGCCGCCGAACTCAAGGTAGCCGCTACCAAAGGCTTCTGGGTGATGGTTGAAAATCATCCGCAGAAAGAAGCGATTATTAATGCCGACTTGGCTCTGCCATTAACTGTCTGGCTCGGCGTCGACACCGGCATGCACCGCTTAGGCTTTCAGCCCAGTGATATAGCCGAAGTCTATCAATGCCTCAATAACAGCCGCAATGTTAGCCAGCCTATTGTCTTCACCTCGCACTTTGCCTGCGCCGATGATTTGGACAGTGATGCAACAGCGAAGCAAATTGACACCTTTAAGGCCTGCGCCCCGGTCACCGCACTGCAGAGCCTGGCTAATTCAGCCGCTATTTTGGCCTGGCCCAAAGCCCAGAGAGAATGGCAGCGCCCCGGCTATATGCTCTATGGCAACTCGCCTTTTTCGGTAGCCCAAGAAAATGCCGACCAACTTAAGCCAGTGATGTCATTTGAATCTGCGGTAATTTCCCTGCGCAATATTGCCGCCGGTGAACCCGTGGGCTACACCGGCAACTGGACTGCCCAGCGGGACTCCAACATCGCCACCATTACCGTTGGCTATGGCGATGGCTATCCGCGCAATGCCATCAATGGCACGCCAGTGCTGATCAATGGTGTTCGCTGCCCGCTGGTGGGGCGCGTCTCTATGGATATGATTACGGTTGATGTAACAGAATTAACTGAAGTCGCGATTGGTGATAAGGCGGTACTCTGGGGGCCAGAGCTGCCAGTCAATGAAGTGGCCAGCTACTGCGACAGCATCGGTTATGAACTGCTCACCCGGATGCCAGGGCGAGTACCTCGCGTCTTTTTATAAAGAGTACCTCGCGTCTTTTTATAAAGAGTACCTCGCGTCTTTTTATGAAGAGCACCGCGCGTTTATTTATAAAACCAGGCTATTTATAAACCAAGCTATTTATAAAAATAGCTCTAGTCTAGGGATTAATCTTAATCGCCGTTTCCGATTTCACATCATGGATCACCACATAGGTGTGAGTCTGGCTAATCCCTTTAATCCCAGACAGCTTACCCCCTAGAAAGCGCTGGTAATGCTGCATATCCTCCACCCGTATCTTGATCAAATAATCGAAGCCCCCAGCCACCAGCTGACATTCCAAAACCTCATCTAAGGCCAACATCTGCTGGTCGAACAAGGCAATGGCTTCCGTGGTTGTGCTCACTAGCTGCACTTCAATATAGGCCGACAGTGCGGCATTGGCTTTCACCGGGTCTAGCAGCGCCACGTACTGAGTAATAAACCCCTCTTTCTCCAATCGCTTAACCCGCTCAAGACAGGGCGTCGGGGTCAGGTTCACCTGTTTTGCTAGGTCGACATTGGCGATACGCCCCTGATGTTGCAATATATTGAGAATCCGTCGATCGGTACGATCCAGATCAGTTACTGTTTTCATTTTCGGTACTCCACAAAGCACTTCACAAGACACTCCACAAGACACTCCACAAGACACTCCACAAGACAGATATCCAAAACAGCACAATAGTCTATTGAACCTAAATTAGCAGCTTATTTAACTGGATAACTGCGAATTATGGAGACATATACTGCGATATTTAAGCAAAAATGCCACATATTCAACAGAACCTAAATCCGAGTAAGCACCCATGAATCAGACTGCGCTGCGCAATAAAATCCGTCAGGCCACTCACCAGGAAGAGCACCAAGCTGTGACCCAGTTGTTGCACAGTAATCCCCTCTCTGGCGCTACCCGCGAGACCATATTGCAGGAGTCCCGGGAGCTGGTCACTCAGTGTCGAGCGGACAAAACCAGCAGCGGTATCCTGGATGCCTTTTTACTCGAGTTTGGTCTCTCCAATGCTGAGGGCGTGGCGCTGATGTGTCTCGCCGAAGCCCTGCTGCGAGTGCCCGATGCCTTAACCGCGGATCGCTTAATCGCGGAAAAAATTCAAGCCGGTAACTGGAACAGCCACCGCAGCAATTCCAAGTCACTGTTTGTCAATGCCTCAACCTGGGGCCTGATGCTCACCGGCCAGCTGGTCAGCCTCGATTCAGAGATCACCGACAACACCGACAACTGGGTCAGGCGACTCACCGCCAGCGCTGGGGAGCCAGTTATTCGCGCCGCGGTAATGCAAGCGATGAAAATGATGGGCGGTCAGTATGTACTGGGGCGCAATATTAAAGAGGGACTCAAACGCGGTGCCAAACAAAATGACATCAGCACCCGCTTCTCCTTTGATATGCTCGGCGAAGGTGCCCGCACCGATGCCGATGCCCGCAACTATTTAACCGCCTATGCCAGCGCCATTGACAGTATTGGTCAGGGCGAGAGCAGCCCTGAACCAAGTAAAGAACCAAGTAAAGAGCCAAGTAGAGAGCCAAGTAAAGAGCATGACGTCAACAACGCCAATGGCATCTCGGTAAAACTCTCGGCACTGCACCCGCGTTACTATTTTGCCCAGAACGATCTAGTCATGAAGGAACTGCTGCCACGCATTAAGCAGCTCTGCGTCCAAGCCGCCAAATACAATATTGGCCTCTCCATAGATGCCGAAGAAGCCTATCGACTCGATATCTCTATGGACATCTTTGAAGCCCTAGCCAAAGACAGTGATCTCGACGGCTGGCAGGGACTTGGCTTTGTGTTACAGGCCTATCAAAAGCGCGCGCCGGATACCGCCAAATGGCTAATCGGTCTGGCCCGCGAGACTGGCCGCCGCCTGATGGTGCGATTGGTTAAGGGCGCCTACTGGGATGCCGAGATAAAGCATGCCCAGGAACTGGGTCTTGCCAGCTACCCGGTATTCACCCGCAAAGCCAATACCGATCTCTGCTACCAGCACTGTGCCGGTATTTTGCTCGACGCACAGGATGCGGTGTACCCGCAATTCGCCACCCACAATGCCTACACCGCCACCATGATTCTGAATATTGCCGGCGACCGTGAGTTTGAATTCCAGCGCCTCCATGGCATGGGACATATTCTCTATGACAATCTGAAACTATCAATTTCAAAAACAGCTAATCCAAAAACAGCCACTATTCCAGTGCGTGTCTACGCCCCAATCGGCAACCATAGCGACCTGCTTCCCTACCTGGTGCGCCGACTGCTGGAAAACGGCGCCAACAGTTCCTTTGTCAATCGCTTCCTCGATGAACAGACCCCGGTAGAAGAGCTGCTTGAAGACAATCGCAAGCAGGTCAATAGCTGCTTCCCCTACCAGCACAAAGGCATTCCCGTGCCCCCTGAGATGTTTAGAGCAGTGGGGGAAGAGCGCATGAACGCCCATGGCATAGACCTGGATTCAATCCTTGAATCAGAGCAATTATTAGATCAGGTGGCCAAGACACCACAGCTGCTCTCGCAACCCATTATCGATGGCGTGGCTTTAGACAAAGCACTGGATCCCAGCTACAGCCCAAGCGATCAGACCCAGTTGATTGGTCACAGCGCCCGTGTCAGTGATGGCGATATACTCACCGCCCTAGAGTCGGCCCATCAGGCCTACCCGGCGTGGAATGGCGTTGGTCATGGGGCACGAGCGACGATTCTCGAGAAAGTCGCAGATCTTATGGAGCGGGACTTTGGCAAGCTTATTGGCGTGATCAGCCTTGAAGGTGGCCGCACCGTTAATGACGGTATTTCCGAGGTACGCGAAGCCATCGACTTCTGTCGCTATTACGCTGTCCAAGCCAAATCATTTAGGGGCTTAATCGGACGCGGCGTATTCTTCTGCGTCAGTCCATGGAATTTCCCCCTCGCCATTACTGTCGGTCAAATAGCCGCAGCACTGGCAGCAGGCAACACGGTACTGGCCAAACCCGCCGCCCAGACACCGGCTATTGCCGCCTATGCCGTGCGCCTTTTCCACGAAGCTGGCGTGCCAGGTCAAGCCCTGCAATTACTGCTCGGCAGCGGCGCGCAGATCGGCAACCTAGTGCTGACCGACAGCCGTATTGCTGGCGTCTCCTTCACCGGTTCAACCGGCACCGCGCAACATATCAATCAGCAGTTGGCCCTGCGCAGCGGCGCACCGATTCCGTTTATCGCTGAAACTGGCGGCCAAAACTGCATGGTGGTGGACTCCAGCGCCCTACCCGAGCAGGTAGTTGATGATGTAATTATGTCGGCCTTCCAAAGCGCCGGGCAGCGCTGCTCGGCCCTGCGGGTATTATTTATTCAATCGGATATTGCCGACAATGTTTTGCACATGCTCAAAGGCGCCATGGCCTCATTGAATGTCGGCGACCCGCGCCTATTGCGCAGCGACCTGGGTCCAGTGATCGATTCCGGGGCGCAAAAAGAGCTGCAGGCCCATATAGATCGCATGCACAGAGAGGCCAAGCTAATTGCCAAAGTTGAGCTGGACAAAAGCTGTACCAATGGCAGCTTCATCGCCCCCCATGCCTTTGAAATTGATTCTCTAGATTTGCTTACAGAAGAAGTCTTTGGCCCCATTCTCCATGTGGTGCGCTTTGATTCAGATAAGCTCGGGGAGGTGATTGAACAGATCAACAATACCGGCTTTGGTCTCACTCTCGGCGTTCACAGCCGTATTCAAGCCTTTGCACAGAAGGTCTTTAGCAACACCATTGCTGGCAATACCTATATCAATCGCAATATGGTCGGTGCAGTGGTTGGAGTGAATCCATTCGGTGGTCGCGGGCTGTCGGGCACAGGACCCAAGGCCGGTGGACCCAACTATATGCAGCGCTTTTCTCAAGCAGATATCCCGGTCACTGAAGGCAGATCATTTGATGTACCTATTGATGAATCTAAAACAGGGTATGGCGCCACCGTATCAAGTGCCCACCAAGCCTTGAAATGCTGGCGGTCCCACTCCATCGATTCGCGACTGATTATTTTGCAACAGGTCACCACAGATCCGATGTGGCTGCAGCAGATTGATGCCATCGCCAGAGAGAAGCTGGCCAACCCTATTGAACTTCCGGGACCCACAGGGGAAGACAACCAACTATCAGTGCAAGGCCGTGGTGTAGTCACACTGATTGTTATCCAGCAAGATTTATTCACCGATGCAGAAAAGCAGATTGCCAGCGCACTGCTCTGTGGCTGCTCGGTAATTGTAACGGCTGATCGCTGCCATCAAGCGGGACTACAGAGTCTGCAAGACAAGTATGCCGAAGCCGGTTTGCCAAGAAATCTTTTGCAAGTTGCCCCACTGGACAACCTTGGCAGCCTCATTCTGGATGATCAGGTGGAAGGCGTAATGGCCAACAGCCTGAATGCCAACAGCTCAAGCCTCAGGCAAGTAATGGCCAAGCGTACCGGGAGTATTATTCCGCTGATTGAATGGCCCCAGCGAGACGAGGATTACAGCTATCACTGGCTGCTGTGGTTTTTAAGTGAGCGTACGCGCACGGAGAATTTGGTTGCTCGAGGCGGTAATACGAAGTTGTTTAATCTGGAGGAATAAGCCGGGGATAAGACTCTTGCTCGAGTGGCTTTTTTTGGAGTGGCTTTTTTGGGAGTGGCCTTTTTTTTGAAGTGCTTAGAAGCGCCACTCATTGCGCGATGAAAAACCATCGGCATTGTTAATAAAACGTAAAAAGGTCGGTGTGACCCGATAAAAATGGCTCTTGGCAAAGGCCGCACCAATGCGCTTTTCCTGCTCGTTAGCCGGATTGTCAATCAGCGCCTTTACTTCAGAGAAACGCTGAAAATAACGCGCTGCCGCAGCGGCTCTGTCAACTTCAGCAACCTGACTGATATTCGCCTCCATCTGCACCCCACAGATCCCCAACCAATCGCCTTTGTAGTCGCTGTAAATCGATGCCGCAATCCGACCATCTTCAGGCAGACTGGCAATATGCCGAGTCGAGGAAGAGGAGAGAAAATAGAGATTTAATGCCTCATCAGCCACATAGAGTACCGGTGCAGTCCATGGTCCCTGGTCGTCATTAACCGATAGCGTCAATACCGTTTCTGACTTCAAAAAAGCTTTTAAGGGGACTGTGCTTGCAGGGCTATCTGTAGCAGAATTATCAGCCACGACTAACTACCCTGCCCCTGCCAGCGCTTCAGGCTTGCGGTCTCAATATCAAATAGATCCAGCACCCGTGCCACAGAGTGATTGATAATATCGTCGACGCTTTGCGGGTTGGTATAAAACGCTGGCGAGGGTGGACAGATAATCGCGCCGTATTGGCTAGCCTTAAACATCAATTCACAGTGACCGGTGTGCAGAGGCGACTCACGGGGCACAATGACTAGCCGGCGGCGCTCTTTAAGGATCACATCAGCAGCGCGAATTAGCAGATTATCGGCGTAAGAATTAACGATCCCAGAGAGGGTTTTCATGGAACAGGGAACCACAATCATGCCCGCGGTTTTAAATGACCCGCTGGCGATGGTGGCACCAATATTTTTATTGTTGTGCAGCTCATCAGCAAGAGCTTCAACATCTTCCACAGCCCAATCGGTTTCAATGCCAATGTTCATCCGCGCCGCCTGGCTCATCACCAGGTGAGTTTCGATTTCAGGCTTGTCGGCCAGCATCTGCAGCATGCGAATACCGTAAATAACACCGCTCGAGCCAGACATACCAATAATGAGTCGCATAGACATTCCTTGCTAGTTTGGGGAGTATTCTGCCCTGTTTGGCGGGGTCTGGATAGTGGTAAGTTGGAGATCCTTCAATTCCCGCTGCTCACTCAGAATGGCAGGTAGATGCGCTCTTCAGTCGAATTCGTCAGTCAAGCCCACTAACTGTAATCTCCAGGAGGTTGAACTAAAGCCGAGAATTTAGTAGCGGAAAAAAAATGGTTAAACGAGTAGAATCGGCGTCGAAAAATTACAGTTACGACTGGTTAAGAATCATTTTTAAGGACAGCAGCCTTAAGCGAGGAAAGCAATGAGCGAAGAAAACACAGTGATCGAAGATAAACCAAAGAAGAAAAAAACCAATATAGGCGCCCTGGTGAAAAGTATTCTCGCCGCTGCTGTGGGTGTCCAGAGCAACAAAAACCGTGAGCGCGACTTTGAAGAGGGCAACCCCCTAGCATTTATTATTGGCGGCTTTGTCTTTACAGCGCTGTTTATTGCCACCATTGCCACAATCGTCGGTTTTGTCCTGAGTACTAACGGCTAGCTTAAATCCCACTTAGTTGGCGCTGAGAAACAAGATAAAAGCGATCATAAAAAAAGGGGCTGCATCACTGCAGCCCCTTTTTTGTACTTCTTGTTAACTAAGCTAACACTATTTAAAAGCTGTACTTAGCCTGCAGAGCAATGTTCAACGGACGGTTGACGAATGCGTAGTAAGAGTTACCAGCACCACCAGTCAAGGTTCCACCCAGTGGCGTGTTGCCACCAAAGTTAATCACTGTCTCGTCGGTGAGGTTGCGACCTAACAGAGCCACTTCCCAAGCACCTTCAGAATCACTGATAGCAACACGGGCACTCACCTGAGTAGTCGCGTCCTGCTTAGTGCGTGGATCCAGGTTTGAGGCATAGATGTAGTCATCCATATAGACCAGATCAACCGATGCATTGAGCACCAAGCCTTCACCTACATCACCCATCCAAGCTGCACCAATATTAGCCTGCAGTTCTGGTGTGTACTCTTTACGCTCTCCGCCCACATCACAGAGACCAGCGAAATCAGCCGAGTTAGACGTCTGACCAAAGTAGCACTGTGAGTTAGGGAACTTGTCGTAATTAAAGTCCAAGTAGGCAGCAGAACCCGTCAGTGTGACATTGTCTGAAACAGCCCAACGGCCATCAGCTTCAAGACCCTGTACCGTAGCTTCACCAGCATTGGTGACGTTAAAGCCAAGTGTTCCATCAAACTGAGAAACTTGCAGATCGCTGTACTCTGTAAAATACAGAGCAACATTAAGCTCTGCAGCGCCATCGGCAAGAGTCATCTTTGAACCCAGTTCAATACTGGTGGCTTCTTCACGATCGAATTCCCAGCTACCGGTAATAGGGTTTCCACTTAACGGGTTGCCGGCGTTGTTAACCGCTGCATCTGGATGGCCGTTAGAGCGCGCATCAAAACCACCGGACTTAAAGCCCTTGGTCCAGGTCAGATAAGCCATGGTGTCTTCATTGGCATCCCACTCGACAGTGACTACTGGCGTAAATGAGCTGTCATCCAGCTTGCCAACAATTGTCTCGTAAGGTTCTATAGCAAAAATACCCCAAAGCGCGTTGTAGGCGCCAGAAACCGCATCAACAACAACCGGTGACTGGTACTGGCCGCCAAAAGCTGCCTCAGCTTTGTGTAGTTGAGTACGATCCGCATCCTTGGTTTCTTGAGTATAACGACCACCGACTGTGACTCGCAGTTCGTCGCTCAATGACCAGGTACCCTGAGCAAATGCAGCCCAGAGGTCACCTTCCTGATTAAAGGCACGATCAGTAGAGGCACCCGGCGCAAAAGGCACAAGCCCAGCAGCCGAAGGAATACCAGCCAGTACATCAGCAATCAATGTAGGAGTAGGCAGCCTAATTTGATCTTTGTAATTTAGCTCAGTTGACTGAAAGAACAGTCCGCCGATGTAGTCAAAGTCACCGCCAAGGTCTGAGGTGAAACGGAATTCTTGGCTAAACTGCTCGTACTCTTCCTGACGTGCTGCGTCAAAAATCGCTGCACCAGAGAAGTCACAGTCACAGCTCTCATCAAATTCATATTCAACAAAGCCCGTTACCGAAGTCAGGGAGAAGCCATCCATATCCCAGTCAACCGTCAAAGTCACATCACTGACTTCGTTATCACTGAAGTGGCCATTGTTGTCGGCGCTATAGTTAAGCCCAGATTCAACCGGCGAGGGAACAGCGGCTGATGGAATACCATTCAACACAGAGATATGATCTGGCGTACCAATGCTGTTGTAGACTTCCATATTACGACCGATAGTATCGAAGGTTGAGCGCGATACTTTCAAATTTGCCGTAACATCTTCGCTGACATCCCAACGCAATGAAGCGCGGAATACCTGCTCTTTTTCTTGCTGCTCGTCCTCACCCGAGACAGTGTTAAATACATAGCCGTCAAGAGTGCGATCGAGAATGGCGATACGGCCACTGACGCTGTCGCTGATCGGACCAGACAACATCAAACGCAAGTCTTGCTCGCCGTGATCTGGCTCATACAATGCTGTAACCGAACCTTCGAACTCATCTGTAGGCTTGGCACTGATCTGGCTAACGGCACCAGCGATGCTGTTTTTACCGAATAAGATACCCTGTGGGCCACGCAGTATTTCTACCCGTTCCATATCGATCATCGGGATTCGAGCCAACTGATCACGACCGTAGAAAATACCGTCGTTGTAGATACCGACAGACTGCTCAAAGCCGGGGTTAATACCGGAACTGATACCACGAATAGTAACAGTGGTAGAGATACCAGTTTCATTGATGCTGAAGTTAGGCACTAACTCAGACAGACCCTGAAGGTCGACAATACCGGCATTGGACATTTTCTCAGCAGTTACGGCTGCAACCGAAACCGGAACGTCCTGTAGTGACTCTGCACGCTGCTGCGCAGTAACTACGATTTCTTCCAATACTGCCGCGTTAACCGCGCCAGCACTGGCGGTAATAGCTAGGGCTAAAAGTGACTTCTTTAATACTCGGTTCATATTTCCCCCCTGGGAATTTGTGTTATTTGAAGATGTGCTTCTTTGTAATTTTATTTATAAACAGCGGTTTCTACTGCCTACAACTACATCCCTATAACCTACGTCCTTGCTTACTTTTCCTCCTAAAGAGTCCTTGGCTACGATTTTCGCAGACTATCCCACAAGCTCGCGCCAAGCGCCATAATTAGATCACTAAGCCTGCAAAAAATCGGCTGGCTCCAGAGCATCAAAACTACCTGCCCCTAATATCAACGTAGCCAAATATCCGCTGTTGCGTGGCAATATTTGCGTCGAAAAGAATTCTGCCGTGGCAATTTTCTGGTTATAAAAGCGATCGGCCTCACCCGCAGCGAGTCGCTCCTCAGCCGCCGCAGCCAGCTTAACCAACAGCCAGTAGGAAACCGTATTTCCGTACATCATCATAAAGTTGTACGCGATGCCCTGAGAGTCACTGCTGTTTTCCAATACGTAGTTAAGCGCTTCTTGACACTGTTCAACTGAATGTCGCAGTCGATTGCGCAAATTCACTGTGCTGCCATGGGCCGACGCCAACTGCTCCACAGTCGCCTGCATATCGGCCAATAACAGCTTCACTGTCTGGCCACCGTCGCGGAGACATTTGCGGCCGATAAAATCTAATGCCTGAATACCATTGGTGCCTTCATAGATCGGCAGAATACGCGCGTCGCGCATATGTTGCGCCGCGCCAGTCTCTTCAATAAAGCCCATACCACCGTGGACCTGAACCCCAAGAGAGGTACTTTCCATCGCCACTTCGGTACACCAGCCCTTCACCAGCGGCGTCAATAGTTCAACCATCTGCGCGCTTTGAGCACGGACCTGCTCATCCGGGTGATGGGAGCTGCGATCCTCGGCGGCGATGGCATAGTAAGACATGGCACGACCGCCCTCAGTCAAGGCGCGCATCTGCATCAACATACGCTTAACATCGGAGTGATGAATAATTGCTGCACGACCTTCGACACCAGAGGCTCTACCCTGAACCCGATCCGTGGCATAGGCAACGGCCTGCTGATAGGCTCGCTCGCCCAAGGCAACACCCTGATGGCCTACAGAAAGACGAGCATTGTTCATCATCGTGAACATGCACTGCAGACCTTTATTTTCTTCGCCAACCAAGTAGCCAATCGCGCCCTCGTTATCGCCAAAAGCCAGAGTACAGGTGGGGCTCGAATGGATACCTAACTTGTGCTCGACGCCCACTGGCTTCACGTCGTTGCGCTCACCTAGACTGCCGTCGGCATTAACCAAGAACTTGGGCACCAGAAATAGCGAGATGCCCTGATTGCCTTCAGGAGCATCGGGACGGCGAGCTAACACCAGATGAATAATATTGTCGGCGCAACTGTGGTCGCCCCAGGTGATATAGATTTTTTGGCCGCTGATCAAATAGTGGTCGCCATTTAATATGGCTTTGGTTTTTACCGCAGATAGGTCACTGCCCGCCTGAGGTTCAGTGAGATTCATGGTGCCAGACCAGGCGCCGGAAATCAGCTTGCCCAGATAAGTCTCTTTCTGCTCATCGGTACCGTACTGGTTTAACGCATGAACCACACCGCGGGTCAGCATAGGCAACAGACTAAAGCCACAGTTGGCGGTCTGTAGCATTTCCTGTACCGCCAGATCGACAACACTTGGGAAACCCGCGCCGCCATAATTACTATCGCCATTCAGACAGCACCAGCCGGCTTCAACCATCTGGCGGTAAATGGGGTCTAGCCCGGGCGATGTCACCACCTCGCCATCTTTCAAAAAAGCCGGATGCTTATCAGTCTCGTGATTGGTCGGTGCCACTATATCTTCGAAAAATTTGGCCGCCTCTGGCAGCACCACATCCACCATGTCGCGGCTCGCATCTTCAAAGCCTGGCATGCTGCAAATGTCAGAATAGTTAACAATCTCATCAAAGATAAATGCCAGTTCCTTCTGCGGTACCTTATAAACGCTCACGATGTAGCTCCCTAGAATACGAAAAATAAATAGTTTTAGATTCAGCACTTTAGGAGCTAGCCATCACCTATGTAAACCTTAATCAATGACCATATGGTCTATCCTCAAGAGACGGTGTAAAACCCTCAAGACACTCAAGATCCGCAACGGATTACCATTCTCGAATTATAGGAAGACAGTATGTTAGGTATTATCGGCGGCTCCGGACTCTACCAGCTTCAAGGGTTGCAGATCGACAGGGAACAAACGCTGACCACAGCTTTTGGCGCGCCCTCCTCGGCAATCAGCTGCGGTGAGTACGCTGGCCAGCCGGTGCTATTTCTCGCCCGCCATGGCCCCGCACATCAGCTGCTGCCTCACGAGATTAATTATCGCGCCAATATCTATGCCCTCAAGACCCTGGGCGCTCGGCGTATTATTTCCTTTTCCGCCGCTGGCAGTTTGCGCAGAGAGATTAAACCCGGTGACCTGGCATTGGTTGAACAGTATTTTGACCACACCAGAGGCCGTCGCGCCCAGAGCTTTTTTGGCAATGGTGTCGCCGCTCATGTGTCCACCGCCAATCCGGTCTGCGCCGCACTCAACAGCGATATCCAGCGCGCCGCAGCAGCGGTTGACCAGCCAATTCATCTCAACAATAGCTATGCCTGTGTCGAAGGCCCGCGTCTGGGCACTCGCGCCGAGAGCTTCTTTTTGCGCGACGCAGCCAACTGCGACTTAGTCGGCATGACCAATCTACCCGAAGCCTTCTTGGCCCGGGAAGCCCAGATCGCCTACAGCTCCCTCTGCCTGATTACCGACTATGACTGCTGGATGGATGACCCCAGCCAGCATGTCAGCCTGGACAAGTTCTTTGAGATCTACAGCGACACATTGGCCAGGGCGATTAGAATTTTAAAGCCACTGGTGGCCAGCCCCTTCACGGAAACACCCAGCCATATCAGAGGGGCACTCAAAAGCGCAGTCCTAACAGCCCCAGAGCAACTCAGTTCGGCACAGCAACAGTGGTTTGAGGTATTGGAGCGTTGAGTGATTCTGGGCTAGCGGTGCTGTCGATTATTATTCCCCTAACGCCAGAGGAGACCCAACAGCAGTATCTGCTCGCTGATCTGGCCGCTGGCTCTTTGGATACCGAGATTATCCAGAGCGCGCAACAGAGTCGCGCCAACAGCCTCAATGCCGGTGCCATGCAGGCAATAGGTCAATGGCTATGGTTTTTACATGCCGACAGCCGTGTTAGCCAAGATAACCTGCGCGCCCTTGAGGCCAGTCTGGAGCAAGATCCACAGAGAGCTGCCCTGCACTATTTTGATCTCGGCTTTGAAGATAGCGGCCCGCTGCTAAACAGCAATGCCCTAGGCGCCAATCTGCGCTCGCGGATACTTTGCTGTCCCTATGGGGATCAAGGATTTTGTATTTCCAAGACCTTGTTTTTAGCTCTAGGAGGCTTCCCAGAAAACCGCCCCTACGGCGAAGACCTGCTGTTTGTCTGGCGCGCCCATCAGGCCGCCGTGCCACTGCAACGCATCCCCTCAACCCTATTCACTAGCAGCCGTAAATATCAGCAGCAGGGTTGGCTCAAAGTCACACTTTTACACCAGTGGTGTTGGCTAAGACTGTCACTCCCTGAGCTTTTTAAACTGATATTGCTGCGCTGGCGAAAAAGATGATGATATCTAAAGGCTCTATCGCGATCGCCATTTTTGTTAAAACCCCCGGCCTGTCGCCAATCAAAACCCGCCTCGCCAAAACCATCGGCCAGGTTGCCGCTGAGAGCGCCTACCGTCTCTGTGTAAAGGCCATAAAAGAAACCGTTATAAGAGTTGATGCTGACAGTTACTTTGCCGTAGCCGAGCAAGAAGGGCTAAGAGACCCTCTTTGGCATGGCTTGGAGTGCCTTCACACCGGCCCCGGTTGTCTTGGCCAGCGCCAACACCATATCTACCAGAGACTGCTGCTACGCTACCAGCAGGTAATCTTAATCGGCTCTGATAGCCCCCAGCTCACAGTCGACAGATTACAGCAGGCCATTGAGGCTCTGAAAAGCGAACAATTTGCTGTGGGCCCGGCCCGCGACGGTGGTTATTATCTGTTTGCCGGCAGGCGTCCACTAAGCCAAGCGTTTTGGACCAACCTGATCTATAGCCGTGGGGACACCTGTGATAATTTGCTCGCCGCCCTGCCGACCAAGGCCGCCCTGCTGGCGCCGCTGACCGATCTGGATACAGTGGACGATGTGGCGCAATTACATCGCGAATTAACTGCACTGGGCAAAGCATTAACCCCGCAGCAGCAGGCTGTGATTAGCTGGATTGACAACAGGGACTAGTCAGCCACCGAACAGCTACCCCCACCCAGCACACAAAAACTCGCACAGTGAGGATGATTGAGCCGCACGCTCTGCTGCGCCTCAACCAAGCTGTGGCCAAGATTAAACTGCTGATCATAGGCCAGTAGTGTGCAGGCCATCACTGAGGGTTGCTGATCACCTTTGCGCATCACCACCATGCGCGACGAGGCACACATCATGGCATCCGGATCGACATTGAGAATCTGCCAGCAGTCTTCAGTGATCTCAGGCAGATTGGCATCAGCGGTGATCTCAGGAAACAGCACCAGGGCCTTTTCATCAAAGGCATCCAGTTGAATATTGTGGCGTTTAAATAGCGCGGCATAACCCTCACGGAGAACCTCTTCGTCTTCCCCCCAGAGTCTGCGGCCAGCCACATCAATATTAAAACCCTGCTGCGATAGCCAGCAAAGTCCATCGAGCATCGGCTGCCAAGACTTTGGGCCGCGCTCTTGCTGGTGCAGCGCTTGGTCGAAGTGATCCATTGAGACCCGCAGGGTTAGCTGTTCGCCATAGAGTTTTTGTAGCGCTAACAAACCGCTCTGGCGTTTAAGCATGGGGCGCATGGCATTGGTCAGCACCAGCAGCCTAAAACCCCGACGTAAGATCAAAGCCATAATGGCGATAATATCCGGATTGAAAAAGGGTTCGCCGCCGGTTAAGCCAATCTCTTCAGTTTCCAGATCATGCTGTTGAATCTCATCGAGAAACTGTTGCACCTGGCTGAGGCGAATAAATTCGAGACGATCATTGGTCGGAGAGGATTCGATATAGCAGTTGCTACAGGCGAGATTGCACAGGGTGCCAGTATTAAACCAGAGCGTTTTGAGCTGCTTGAGTTCGACGCTGGCCCGAGGACAGCCAGCGACAGTGAAGAGTGGGTTGGAGAATTTTTCTGTTTGAGTATCCATACTCAGATTCCGATCTGTTTAATGCTTTAAGGGTAGTCTAAACCAGCCTTAAGTAGCGCAGTTTAACAGGCAGAAACAGGATCCGGTCTAGTCACAGAGTAAGCCCAGTAGAAAGCGACAAACTGCAGAGCCAAGCGCACATAGAGGGCAGTAACAGGAATATCCGGAAACAGCTCCGGGTTGAACGCCATATACAGATTGGCCGGATAGACCGCGACCAATAAGGCCACCAAGCCAAGACCAGCCAATGCTCGGAAACGGGGAATCAAGACGCCGATGCCCCCCATAATTTCAAAGACACCGCTGATGTAAACCAGCGCCAAATGCCCGGGTATCCAGGGTGGCATAATGCTCACATAGAAGTCTGGAGCAAACAGGTGGTGGAACCCGGCATAGGTGAAAAAGGCGCTCAGCAGGAATAGGAAAAAGCGCTTTACCCCGCTTTTTGGCAGCTGCATTGAGTCAATTGCGCGGCTCAGCGCGCTGGCTAAAGTACTGATGAGGTGCCAAATTCTTCAATTAAGTCTATGGCGACTCGCTCTTGCTCGGCACGGGCATCAAGCTGCTCGCACTGGCCATTGTTCCAAGACCTGTAGCGAGCAACATCTGCACTGCCCACATTGGTCAGGGTTTCCCACAGCAGCAGGCATTTTTCAATCTGGCTGGCGTTATCATCCTCAGCGATTCCCGCTAACAGGGTATCCAGGGTTTCAGTCTCAAACTGCAGACTTAAAAACTCATCCCGGTCGAGGCGCACATAGGCTTTAGTCTCGTGATTGTATGGCTGCCATTTAAAGTCGAGAGACTGATCCGGAATTCCCGAGTGAGCAAAATCACCCCAGACGTTCATAAAGGTGCGCTCCATCTGATCCCGAGCCTCACCCTCCGGATAGATATAAGAGGTCACTGGCCCGTATTTAAAGTCACCGGTAACAAAAGAGATATCAGTGCCATGAGCGGCACCAAAAATAGATGGGAAATCGATAAAAAATGACTTCTCCTGATCGTCCCAATCAAAGCGATAGTTATACAGCTGATCGTAACCCGCCAGCTCCATGGCACTCAGAGGCTCGTCCACGCCCCTGGCCTTCCAGGCCTGAGAGCGGGTTCGCACCCAGAAGTTATACAGGTCTGGATCTTTAATACTAACCTTCGGCGGCAGTAGCTTGGTGAAAGGATAACTAGTCTCCATAAAATAGCGGTGCAGGGCAAACCAGAGAGTCACTTCATCTTTATTCGCACCAGAAATCACAGGTACATTTTTGGCGTACTGGGGGTCAGCTAAAGCTGCAACCATACCCACCTTAGGAATCACAATGCCGTCGGCAGTGGTCAAAGGAGAGTAATCAACTTTATCCGGCTTGTCGTTATAGAGCGCAATAAACTCCCGGGCATCTATGCTTCTTAGCTGTTGGCGAAGTTCTGAATTGGAGGGTTCTGAATTGGAGGCCTCAGTTCCACTAGCACCCTTCTGAGCCAGCAACTTCTGAGTTATCTGCCAGCCACCGCGGGTAACAAAGCTATCCGTCCCATCGAGGTTATAGGCACTTTCCAGACTGCTGGTCACGGTGTAACCGGACTGGGCAATAGCCCTGTGAAATAAGCCTTTCGCCAGAGGTGATGCCAACAGCGCATAGACATTGTGAGCACCAGCAGATTCGCCAAACACAGTGACATTCTCAGCATCGCCACCAAAGCCGGCGATATTGTCACGCACCCATTTCAGCGACTGGATAATATCCAAGTGACCAAAATTAGAGGTCTGATCTTCACCTGTCTGCTGACCCTGAATCGCCGGATGAGTAAACCACCCTAGAGCACCCAGACGATAATTGATCGCCACAACCACAACCCCTTTGGCCGCTGCTAACTTACTGTAATCGTAATAATCTTTTAAGCCTGTGGTATTGCTGCCGCCGTGAATCCACAGCATGACGGGGTAGTTTTTGCTGGCAAAATCCTTTGGTGCACGGATATCCAACACCAGACAATCCTCTGAGCCAATAACACCCTCTGCGCCACCCTCGACACCGCCGTAACGACTGGCCTGTTGCACACAGGCGGTGTCCTCACGCTCGACAATTAATTGCTCTGGAGCAACCAGCTCTCGGGGAGCGCGCCAGCGCAGATCACCAACCGGTGGCTGGGCATAGGGAATATCAAACCAGCTGACAACCTCGGCGCCAGTAGTGTCGTCGACACTGGCATGCAGGCGCCCCTGAGAGACGCCAGTAGCGGTTTGAATATTATATTGGGGAAGATTTTCTGGAACCGGCTGTTCTGGGGAGTTTAAACCGCATGCAGATAACATCAGCAGACTGGTGATAGTTAAAATTATTTTCATAGGAAGAGTCTTTTTTATTATTTTATGCACTCAACCCCCGAGGGCTGCGGTGCATTTATTATTAACACTCTAGCATACGTTTTAGCCTGCCGAGACGATCACTCGGCACTGTCTAGGGAAAACTGCAACGCCGCCAATCGCGCATAGAGTGGACTGGAGGCAATCAATTGCTGATGACTGCCCTGAGCGACTTTCTTGCCCTGATCCATCACCACAATGGTATCCGCATGGAGAATTGTCGCCAGACGATGGGCAATAATCACCGTAGTGCGTCCTTTCATGAGTTTGTCCAAGGCCAGCTGCACCTTGTATTCACTCTCTGCATCCAAGGCACTGGTGGCCTCGTCTAAGAGTAAAATACGCGGGTCTTTTAACAGCGCCCGGGCTATGGCAATGCGCTGGCGTTGACCGCCGGAAAGACGCACGCCCTGCTCACCCAAATCACTGTGATAGGCATCCGGCAATTGACCAATAAACTCGTCGGCATGGGCCGCTTTAGCCGCGGCAATCACCTGTTCGTCAGTGGCATCGCTGTTACCGTAGCGAATGTTGTACATCACATCACCAGTAAATAAGGTTGGCTGTTGCTGCACCACCGCAATCTGCTCACGCAGCTGGGTTGGTGTCATCTGACGAATATTAATATCACCGAGACAGAGCTCACCTTGCTGGGGGTCATAAAAGCGCTGTATCAAATCAAATAGCGTCGACTTACCCGCACCCGAGGGACCCACCAGCGCGACAATCGCGCCCTCTTTAATGGTCAGTGAAAAATCATCCAAAGCGGGCTGTTCTGGCCGCGAGGGATAACAGAAACGGACATTTTTAAGCTCAAGCTGCGCTGGCAACTGCTCAACACCTTCCAGTGGCTTGTCCGGAACCAGAATCTGATTGTCAGCATGAAGCAGCTCCATCAGCCGGTCAGTGGCACCGGCTGCACGTTGCAGCTCCCCAT
>ENA-OQVM01000514-OQVM01000514.1-marine-metagenome-genome-assembly--contig:-NODE-514-length-59781-cov-7.931864_pt1 | contig 59781 bp, 19 predicted proteins | sample MGYA00237776_ERZ505498 | MGnify/ENA primary metagenome ERZ505498 (study PRJEB26159, sample SAMN06265151) | marine metagenome | isolation source: Helgoland LTER site | place: Germany:Helgoland, sampling... | reverse complement strand
GCCAGAGGAAAACTTCCCAGAGTTAAAATAGGCGGTTGCGTTCGCTTTCGCTTAGCTGATGTTGTAAAGCTAATGGAGTCGAAGTGATATTTCAGATTAAAAAGAGAAAGCGAAAGAAAAATGGTAAAACCGTTTATTCAAAATGCTACAGTCTTTTTTATCGATTTGGTGATATGCCAGCTCCGAAGTGGCTTGCCCTTAAACTTACAGACAAAGAGGCGGCCACTGCAAAAGCATTGGATTTTCGTAAGGAATATGAATGTGAAGTTGCTGGAATAATTCAACCAAAGGCGATCAGGACCGGAGCGGAATCTCCTATTGAGGATCTCATTAATGAGTATATCAGCGACCTCAAAAAACGAGTAAAATCCTCTGAAGGAAAAACCCCAAAACAATCAAGGACTCGATTATTGCGTTTAGTAAAAGAATGCAGGTGGGGCAAACTGGCCGATGTAACTCCTGATTCATTCATTAAATGGCGAAGCAAGACTCAGTTAGCCCCCAAGACTCTCAATCATTTCCTAGGAGAAGTTGTAACCTTATTAAACTGGCTTACCAAGCAGGGAAAACTTCTAGTAAACCCGCTGGCTAAGATTTCAAAGATAAACGAAAAGGGTAGGGAGACCAGGCTACGAAGGGCTTTCAGTGATTCTGAATTAAGAAGACTCCTTGAGGCTTCTCCGCCCTATAGATCAATTGCCTACTTAACGGCTGCTCGAACCGGACTAAGGCTAGGTGAACTAGCTAGTCTTAAATGGGCGGATGTAAGCTTCGACTCCAAGACTCCTCATATTTTAGGCCGGGCAGCCACGACAAAGAACTCGAAGGATTCACGAATACCGATGACAATTCAATTGGAACGGAAGCTTTTGAAGCACAGGCCTGACGATTGGAAGCCAAGTAATTCAGTATTCCCAAAAGGAGTGCCCCGATCGAGAACTTTACAAATTGACCTAAAGAAGGCAGGTATTCCATATCAGGACGATATGGGACGATATGCGGACCTCCATAGCTTGAGATACACTTGGGGCACTTATTTGCAATGTAACGGGGTCAGTTCGCGAGTCGCCATGGAACTGATGCGTCACTCCGATCGTAAGCTGACTGACAAAATCTACACGGACTCTAATTTACTTCCAACAGGAGAAGTAATTCGCAACTTACCCGATGATGAACCGTTGATCGAGATATTGACTGAGATTTCCGGCAAAACGGGTCAAGACGGGTCAAATTCTGTCAAAACTGGCTTAGTCAAAACAGAGCCTAAGAACCGCTTAGAACCTGCATCATTACAGGGAAAAGTCCCCAAAAGGGTCTTTGAAACTTTGGTGGAGGTGGCGGGAATCGAACCCGCGTCCCGCAATCTTTCTGATTCGGCGTCTACGTATGTAGTTCTCTTATTGATTTAGGACTAATGAAGGAAGGAACACCTATTAGTCCGAGGTTATCTTCAACCGTTTAGCCTCCGATAGACAACCAAACGCTCCGAGGTTTTACCTGCCTTTTAACGCCCCGACCACCCAGCAGGTGTCAGTGGACTGTCGACGTCGCAGAACTAAGCTGCGAGGGCTTCGAACTCAGGTTCGAAGTTAACGATATTATTTTCGCCATTTAATGATTTGAAGCATTTTTTACGAGGCCAAGCGTCATCCTCGATACGCGACCGGATTTTCCACATTGCAGTCGAATCCGGAACACCCCCAACAAAATTTCAAAGACCAATTTTCAACATAAGCTTGAATGATGATTTCGTCAAGATTCTGGGTGGAGTATCACAATAATATAAGGGTGGTGAGTAATAAAATCGTATTTTTCGTTGCGAAAAAAAAAGATTAATGAAGACTTGTTACTCTTGAATGACTAAAACAAAACAAAACTTGCCTGGCGTCCAATATTTCAACCGTGAATTAAGTTGGTTAGCTTTTAATAACCGAGTTTTAGATCAAGCATTATCGACTCGCTATCCTCTGCTTGAAAGAATTCGCTTTCTCTCTTTTGTCTGTTCAAACCTCGATCAATTTTATGAAATTCGGGTGGCCGGATTACTGCAAAAAGTAGACGGTGGATCAACCAAAAGTGGGATCGATGGAATGCTACCTGCAGAATTGTTGGATGAGATCCGTATTCAGGCAGGGCGAATGGCAGAAGATAAACAAGCGTGCTGGAATAATGTGCTTCAACCTGCCCTTCATAAAAACAATATTTCATTCAAGAAGGTGGAGGAATTATCAAAGGAGCAATTCAATTGGCTGAAAACTTATTTCAAAAAGGAAGTCTTTCCAGTACTGACTCCTCTTGCGATTGACCCTACCCATCCATTTCCTCTCATACTCAATAAGTCTCTGAATTTAATTGTTGCGTTAAAGAATCAAAGGAAAAAAAAGGCAGATACTCTTATGGCGGTGGTTCCCGTCCCTCGCGTACTGCCAAGGTTATTAGAAATCAAAGCCAAGGGCACCACGAATAAAACATTTTTGTTCTTGAGTGATGTCGTCCGACATTTTGTGGATGACCTTTTCCCGGGTCATGTCGCCACTGGGGCCTGGGCATTTAGGATTACTCGAAATAGTCACCTCTATGTGGATGAGGAGGAGGTAGAAAACTTATTGCAAAGTATAGAAGAAGAATTACACAATCTGCGAAAAGGTGCTGCGGTTCGCCTTGAAATTGACAAGGGGGTAAAGGAAGAAGTTTTAAACTATCTGCTAGGTGCAATTCATTTATCGAAAAAAGATGTGATTCCCGTAGACGGACCCATTAATCTTTACCGTTTAATGTCGTTGCCTGGATTGATCGATCAACCCGAGCTTAAATTTCCCTCCTTTGAAGCTTACAGTCCATTTGAATTCGAAGATAAAGAAAAGATTTTTGATACTTTAAAAAAGAAAGATATTCTTCTCCATCACCCCTATGATTCATTTGGTCCAGTAGTAGACTTATTACGACAGGCTGCCATTGACCCGAATGTATTTGCGATAAAACTTACTATTTACCGAACAAATGGAAATTCTCCTATTGTGCGGGCATTGATGGATGCAGCAAAAAACGGCAAGCAGGTTACGGCTTTGGTTGAGTTAAAGGCGAGATTTGACGAAGAGGCAAATGTCCAATGGGCTTACAAGATGGAAGAAGTCGGAGTACATGTTGTCTATGGACTGCCGGGATTAAAAACACACTCCAAGTGCTGTCTTATAGTCAGGAAAGAAGACTCCAAGCTCACCAGTTATGCTCACTTGGGTACCGGTAATTACAATCCCAGTACAGCCAGAACATATACTGACTATAGTCTGTTTACCTGTCATCCATCATACACATCTGATTTAACCAACTTATTTAATACTTTAACGGGGTACAGCCGAACGCCCCGGTTTAAAAAGCTCTTAGTGGCACCCTTTACCCTTCATGACCGCATGATCAAATTGATTTCGAATGAAATCGATGCTGTGCGTGACGGAAAGCCTGGGAAAATCATAATCAAGGTAAACAGTCTAATTGACCAACCAGTCATTGACGCACTTTATCTTGCCTCACAGGAAGGGGTAAAAGTGGAGCTAATAATAAGGGGGATATGCGGTTTGATTCCAGGTGTGAGAGGAATGAGTGAAAACATAAAGGTTCGCAGTTTACTGGGTCAATTTTTAGAGCACAGCCGTGTTTTCTATTTCCAAAATGGAAAGCCAGGATGCAAACTTTATCTTGGTAGTGCGGATTGGATGCCCCGAAATTTTCTACGTAGGGTGGAAGCCGTTTTTCCGATCGAGGATCCTGAAAAAATTGCCTCCGTATTAAACGACCTCGAAAAGATACTATCTGACAACGAAGGAGCAAGCCTGCTCAAAAAGGATGGAACTTACTCACGAATAAAGCCCCCCGCTAAATCCAAAGCTTCATTCTCTTCCCAACAGGCATTGCTGGAAAAATCTGCGAACCACCATACGGTGAAAAAGGAAAGTAAATCAACTACTCCCCCGAGAAAACCCAAGAATTAGAGCAAAGCAGACAACGAATAGCCCTAAGCCAATAATCGGATCCCTGGACAAGCATAACAAGATACCGACTATACAAAGAATTGGTGCTACCGGTCTGCGCCAGTCAAATTTCATAGTTCACTATCTTACTCGAAACGGGATTTCGAGGGAAGAAGAAAGTGTTCCACCCGGCGGACGGCCCAAGTTGCCAACTGACTTACTTACCTGAATGACCAATCGATCCAGGGCTTGATTTCCGGATGACCTTGAAATAGTGGGAGAGATCAAAGTACCGTTCGAAGAAATCTTAAAAGATAAAAAGGCTTCCCCTTCAATCGCAATATTTGATTCGGATTGTAATCTCCGCCAGACTGCTTCGAGTTTTGATTTAACTGCTCCTAAGTATCGATTTAAGATTGTGGGATCGACTTGGGTTGATTGTGAAGCAGGATTCGAAATCGTAATTTGCGGGAGAGCGAATTTTTTTGGATCAATCCGAACTCGAGGTACCTGTTTAACCGGCTTGGAGGAAACCTTGGGCGGAGATTGAACAGGGTGCTTTTTTTGAAATTGGGCAATTGATATAGTCTTGGGTTTTTGGACAACCGGTTTGGGTTTTGGTTTTACAACCGGTCGAGGGGTAGGTTTTGGTTTTACGATTGGCTTGGGCTTTGGTTTTTGAACCACCGGTTTTGGTTTGGGTTTAGGTTGGGTAACAACCCTGGGTTTAACTGGAGTCACCACTGGAGGAACCGGTTTTGGTTCTGGTTTATAAACGGGGGGGGGCGGAGGCACGAATGAGGCAGATGCTAACTCAAAAACATGAACCTCTTCTTTTTCCTCCTCGCAACTTGGTAGAAAGCCCAAAAAACCTGCCAGTGTAATCAGTACCACATGGCCAATAAATGTATTCACGAAGAATCTCGATTCTTTCTTTGTTAATCCTAGCATATTTTGTTCACCCGCATTTATAATGTAAGACCTAGAACCATCTTAAATGTTCAATCATAGTTGAATCAATCATTAACTAAATTTTCAAGAAACTTATAAATTGATTCATCGTATAATCTCCCGCCCACTTCAGCGATATTGTTATGTGACGCTCCTTTAATTTCGAGTAATTCATTGGGATGTGGGAGTGCTCGGTGAATTTTGCGGCCCTGTCGAAATGGGACGACCTCATCCATATTTCCATGAATAACGAGAGAAGGGCATTGAATAGACGAAACAAAGTTTATGTTTCGAAATCGGTCCCACGGCAAAACTGGAATTTCTGTAATAGTTCGAAAGGCACTCAAAAATGGAGTTTCAAGGACTAATCCAGCAACTTCATTTTTCGAGGCAAGAAAGCAAGACGGACCAGTCCCCAGGGATCGACCCCAAAGAATAATATTCTGTGGAGCCACCCCCATCTCGGTGATCAAATGATCATATAAACACTTGATTGCCTGGTAGCATCCCTCCTCTGTGGGGGTTCCACCACTCAAGCCATAACCTGGATAGTCATAAGAAATGAAATCACATCCAAACCGGGTGAGTTTTTTTAATTGCTCTCTTACCATCCCCAAGTCTTCTCCATTACCGTGACTGTAAAGCACAACTAAACCGTTCGTTTTCTTCGCCTCTTCCTGGATACATGCAATTTCAATTTCATTTGGGATAGATATTAAAAAATCGACCTCCTTTTTTGAATAAGTGGCGGGTTGAGGAAAAGGGAAAAGAATCTTCTCCGCATAAAACCATGCGAAAACGAGAAAGAGCAGATAGAAAAAAGCAAAAAGTAAAATAATTCTCGGCCAAGGTAGATTAATGAATTCGTTAAGCATAATATAAAGGTTACAAAAGAAATTGGTTAAGAATTATAGAATCGCAAGAACCTAAAGATTTAAATACTAATACTAGCATGAAAATTTGTTGTATTGGTGCAGGTTATGTAGGTGGACCGACGATGGCGATGATTGCAAAGAATTGCGTGGACTCGAAGGTTACGGTAGTCGATTTAAATCAAGACAGAATTGATTCATGGAATTCTGACGATCTCCCGATATACGAACCCGGTCTTTTAGAAGTTGTTAAGGCAGCACGGGGAAGGAATTTATTCTTTTCTACTGAGATTGATCAAACCATACAAGATTCCGATATTATTTTTATCAGCGTCAATACTCCCACTAAGGATTATGGATCCGGTAAAGGGAGAGCGGCAGACCTCAGGTTTGTTGAGTCCTGTGCCAGGAACATTGCGAAGGTGGGAGGGGGCAATAAGATTGTAGTCGAAAAATCGACCGTACCAGTCCGAACCGCGCAAATGGTGAAAGAAATCCTGAGCGAATCAAATAATGGATTTTCTTATCAAGTATTATCGAATCCAGAATTTCTTGCTGAAGGAACTGCCATTGCTGACTTGGAGAACCCGGATCGAGTTTTAATTGGTGGGGATCAATCAAAAGAAGGACTTGAAGCAATTGAAAAGGTGGTCAGTTTGTATAATCAATGGATTGACAGGGAGAATATTATTACAACAAACCTGTGGTCTTCTGAACTTTCTAAACTCACCGCAAATGCTTTTTTAGCTCAGCGAATCTCAAGTATTAATGCAATTTCTGCCCTATGTGAGGCAACGGGAGCAGATGTGGATGAAGTCGCAAACGCAATCGGAACTGATTCTCGTATTGGTCCAAAATTCCTTAAGAGTTCTGTTGGATTTGGTGGTTCCTGCTTCCAAAAAGATATTCTAAACTTATCGTATTTATGCCAACACTTTGGCTTGCCAGAAGTCGCAGAGTATTGGGACCAGGTTGTCCGAATGAATGACTATCAAAAAGATCGATTCGTTCAACGCATCATGGATGCAATGTTTAACACGGTATCCGGCAAAAAAATTGCCATCCTAGGATTTGCATTCAAAAAGGATACCAATGATGCTCGTGAGTCACCTGCAATCGCGGTTTGTTCTAGATTACTGGAAGAAAGAGCACATCTTGCAATTTACGACCCGCAAGTTCCTAAAGATACTATTCTGTCTTCCTTACGACTTGATGCAAATGACAAAAGAGTGTCATTTCATGATTGTGCAACTGATGCAGCAAATGGAACCCATGCGATTGCCTTGCTTACAGAGTGGGATGAATTCAAAAAGCTAAATTTAAAAGAAATCTATGCGGAGATGGAAAAACCGGCTCATTTCTTTGATGGACGAAATTTAATCGACCCTATTGAAGTGCAAAATGCAGGTTTTAGACTTCATCGAATTGGAAAAGGGTAGGTTTTTTAAATCGCGGGTCGCCTCGCCGGTCTCGGCAGCCTGCTGAGCACTTTATCGAGAACACCATTTAAAAATTTCTTGGAGTTTTCTGTGGAAAATTCCTTACTAATTTCCAAAGCTTCATCAATTACTACTACTGGTGGAATATCGAGCCGGTATTGAATTTCATAAATCGCAACTCGAAGGAGTCCAAGATCGGCTTTTGCAATTCTCGAAAATTCCCAATTGTCGACTAATTCTTTGATCATTGAATCAATAATTTCTTTCTTCTCAATAATTCCATCCACAAGTTCTATGGCATAGGAGTAATAAATTTCATCCTTACCCAGCCGGAATATAAAATCTTTAAGATCACGGCTTATATCATCCGAAGGGTTCATTTCCCATTGAAAAATGAACCGAAATGCAGTGGCACGATTTTGCCGCCTTTGGCTCCACTGTGGGTTAGTAATTAAATCTTCGTCCATTTTTTGTAAAGGTGTCCCATTTCGATTGCGGCTTGTGCAAATTCATGGCCGCGGTCCAAGTCTCCGGTGATTCGTTCTTCCGCGTCTTTAATAGTATCGGTAACAATTATCCCGTTAATAATAGGTACATTGAACTTAACCACTAGTGATTGGATCGCATTACCCGCCGATTCCGCGACTAAATGGTGGTGCGAGGTAGTTCCTTTAATGACAACTCCCAACCCAATCATGCAGGAAAAAGTTTGGGCCTGTAATAATAATGACAAAGCCGAGGGAATCTCATTAGACCCGGGGACTCGTTCAATTAGTATAAACTCAGGTTTTCCATTTTGAGCTAAACATTCAGTAACACGGCCGAGGAGTGATTCAATAAGGCTTCGATTAAATTGAGCTGCCACTACGCCGATCCGTAAAGTTTGAGAGGATAAATGGGAGGAAGGTTGAATTTCTGAACTCATCGATTTTATTTCAGTAAAATTCTCTCAACAATCTCTAAGCCATATCCTTCTAATCCAACCACCTTCCTTCGATCCCTAGTGAGGAGTTGAAGTTTTTCAATACCGAGAGCCGCTAAAATTTGTGCACCAATGCCATAATCCCTAAAATCCATTTTGGGCATGGTAATTGCCTTACTAGACAAAGCATCGGAATCATTTGATTCTTTCTTTTGGAAATCTAAACGCCTAGATTCCATATAAAGTAAGACACCTGAACCATTTTTCGCAATAACTTCAAGTGCTTGTTCAATCGGATTTGATGAATTGGAACCATCGTTCAGACCAAGGGAATCAGTAAGAATATTAGCCGTTTGTACACGAACCAGGGTAGGGGAATTTGTGGCAATAGAGCCAAGTGTCAGTGCGTAATGAATTCGACCATCCAGAATACTCCTGAAACCATAGAGCCTGAATTTACCAGATTTGCAGGGGAAATCAGACTCAGTAAACTTTTCAATCAGTTGTTCTCGTTGATGGCGGTATTCGATCAGAGCTGCAATTGATATAAGTTTAATTCCCCATTTTTTCTTTAACACCTTCAACTCTGGGAGACGGGCCATGCTACCATCTTCATTTAAAATTTCACAAATCACTCCACTCGGATGGAGCCCTGCCAATGAAGCAAGGTCTACCGCTGCCTCCGTGTGACCGGCACGCTCTAGTACACCACCTGGGCGTGCTCGCAAGGGAAAGACATGCCCGGGTTGCACTAAATCCTGAGCAGTGGCAACGGGGTCGGCTAAAATCTTAATTGTAGACGCACGATCAAATGCGCTTATACCAGTTGAAATACCATGTGCCGCATCCACAGAGACAGTAAAATCTGTCTTTTGTGCCTCTCGATTATTCGAGACCATACTAGAAATCCCAAGACGATTTAATTGATTGCTCATTAAAGGAACGCAAATCAAGCCACGAGCGTCCCGAATCATTTGATTGACCGACTCAGGAGTAACCTTCGATGCGGCCATAATAAGATCACCCTCGTTTTCACGAGACTCATCGTCTGTTACAATGACTAAGTTTCCTTTACCAATCTCAGTAATTGCATCTTCTATGGGGTCGAAACCAGAATCAATTTGCTTTGACATAAGTTGGGATAGATAAATTAAGGAAATTTAATAAGATACAGATCAATCCTTTAATCTCAATGTAATTCGGCTAAAGAAGAGCTAATAAAGGGGAACTTTTAGCCTTTCTGGATCATATCATAAAACTCAGATTCGCTAATTATTGGAATATTCAACTTTTCGGCTTTGTTAAATTTTGAACCTGTACTAGAACCTGAAACTAGAAAAGAGGTTTTCTTACTCACGCTTGAAGAGACTCTCCCGCCAAGAGCTTCGATTTTTTCGACTGCTTGATCACGGGTAAGTTCAGACAATGCACCCGTTAAAACAAATATCTTACCGTCCAGGATTAAATCCAACTCCAAATCTGCAATGGGCAACTCAACTTGAAGGCCTTGGTCCTTAAAAAATCGGATCAAGTCTTGAGTCGCATTATCTTCAAAAAATGAAATCACACTTTTTGCCATAATTCCCCCAATTCCTTCGATTGCAGTCAAGTCCGACTCAGTTGCCTGGGCTAGCGTATGGAGCGACCTAAATACTCGAGCAAGATCCTTTGATGCAGAGACACCAACATGCTTAATTCCTAAGGAGCATATGAGTCTCCACAAGTCCTGTTCTTTACTTTTTTCAATTGATAAAAGTAAGTTGTCTGCAGATTTTTCAGCAAAACCATCTAACTGTAATAATTGATCTTTGGATAGATTATAAATATCAGAAAGCTTTATTGCTAAAGAACGGTCAACCAATTGCGAAATCACAGATTCCCCAAGATGGTCAATGTTCATACATCCCCGGGATGCAAAGTATTCAATTCTAGCTTTGATCTGATCCGGGCATAGTGAATTGGGACACCTCCAAGCGGTTTCTCCCTCCGTTTTAAAAAGTTCACTCTCACACTCAGGGCAAACACTGGGAAATGAAAATGGGACCAAGGAATGCTCTCTCTCGGAGAGTACCACCTCGACAACTTGTGGGATAATTTCTCCCGCCTTTTCCACGATTACTTGATCGCCAATTCGAACATCTTTTCGGCTAATTTCATCCGCATTATGAAGACTCGCCCTGGAAACGAGAGATCCGGCTAATTGAACTGGTTTCAAGCAGGCAACTGGTGTGATAGTACCGGTTCTGCCTACTTGAATGATAATATTTTCAAGCAGAGTCTGCTGTCTTTCAGACTCAAACTTATAGGCAATAGCCCACCTTGGCGCCTTGGCGGTAGTTCCGGCTACTTGTTGCATTTCAATAGAATCAAGTTTAATTACAGCCCCATCAGTTGGATAGGAATAATTATTTCGCTGTTCATCCAAATGACCAATGGCAGCCCAAGCCCCTGAAGCAGAGGAGACTGCCTGTAAGAATTCAACAGTGGGCAAGCCCCAGACTTTTAGGGAGTGATGAAACTGCGATTGAGTGGAGAAATATCCTGAAGGGTGACATGCACCAAGTCCATAAACGACAATTTCGAGCTTTCTGCGCCTCGCTTCTTTTGGGTCTAAGAGTTTGACTGTACCGGCAGTTAAATTACGGGGATTTGCATAGAGATCCAACCCCTCATTCTCTCTTTCTGAATTAATACGATTAAATTCATCATGGGCCATAAAAATCTCTCCACGAATCTCGATGAGAGAGGGAAAATTTGCAGAAGTGATCTTGGTTGGAAGATTTTGAATATGTATTATATTTTGAGTAATAATATCACCCTCAATGCCATTACCTCGTGTAGTTGCCTTCACTAAAACTCCCTGTTCGTATGTAAGGGATACCGCAACTCCATCAATTTTTGGTTCAACAACATATGGAAGTTCTTCTTTTTCCAATATCTTGCATAATCTTTTATTAAACTCAAAAAACTCCTCTTCATCGTATGTGTTATCCAGACTGAGCATCGGAGAAATGTGAATGTGGGACTCAAATTCCTCAAGCCTGTCATCGCCTACGACGGGAACTAGTTCTCTCTTCTCATTGCCTAACTGATCCTCCTCGCCCGCAAATAAGCCGAGCATGTCATCCTGAGAACCCAATGAGTCGAACTCCTGCCTTAGTCGATCATATTGCTGATCGCTAACCTCAGGTTTTGCGTTCCGATAGTACGCCTCGTCATATTTCTTAAGCAAGCCTTCCAGCTCCTTCCTTCGACGCTCCAAATCTTTCATTAAATGGAGATAAGAACTAAAGGCGAGCGACTGCCGCCTTCATCCTAGCCACAGCTAATTCAAGCAAACTGTAGGTACATCCTAAGTTTAGGCGAAGGAAACCAGGAGCTCCAAAGTCCTTGCCATTTGACAAGCCAACTCCTGCGTCTTCAAAAAATGAAAAGGGACAATCCACATCCAAATCCCGTGCATCAATCCAAAGGAGGTAGGTAGCTTGGGGCGAGTAGGGGGTAAGCCCCTTCACTGAAAGAAGTTCATTAAATACAAAATCTCGATTCGCTCGTAAATAATGAAGCAACCGGCTCCGCCATTCTTCACCCTCTCGATAAGCAACTTCAGCTAGCCTAAAACCCATAGCAGGGGGATCGGGAACTATCCCGCTCATCGCCCCCTTGAAACGACGCCTTAACTCGGGATTTGAAATAACAGCAAATGAACAACCAAAACCTGCCAAGTTAAAGGTCTTGCTGGGTGCCATAAGAGTAATGGTTCGGTCGGCAATTTCATCGCTCAAGGAAGCAAATGGGATATGTTTCAATGAATCTTCTAGAATTAAATCACAATGAATTTCATCGGAACAGATATAAAGGCCACGCTCTAAGATAAACTCACTCAACTGAGTAAGTTCATTAAGGGTGAAGTTAGTTCCCACTGGATTGTGGGGGTGGCAGAGCATAAATAAGTCTCCGCTCTTAGTGTGCAGAGACTGGAGATAATTAAAATCAATAGTGAACCTGTCATTCTCCAAGACCATAGGAACCTGAGTGCAGGTAAGCCCGGAGTTAGATGGGCTCGAAAGGAAGGGAGGATAGACAGGAGTATTGGTAATTACTTGCGTCGCTTGATTGGCAATTGCCCTACAGGATACATTTAATCCACAAACCATCCCGGGCAACCAGGTGACCCACCCTTGATTGACCGACCAATTGTACATGTCAGACATTCGCCCGACAATCGTATCAGTTAAAGTCTGCGGGCAAATTCCGTATCCAAAGTTTCCCGCCTTGCAAATTTCTTGTGCTTCCCTGGTGACTTCCACTGGAGAACGAAAGTCCATATCAGCGACCCACAAGGGAATGATCTCTGAAGATTCGTATTTAGCCCACTTTAGACTGCTAGTCCCTTTCCTGTCTGGGACATCATCAAAGAGTTTATCTGGTACTCTCAATAGAAGCGTAAGCAACCGAGCTTATTGCCAAGAGTACAGGTATTTTAATCCGATAAAATCGACTTCTTGATCAAAAGCGTGACTGTACTCGAAAGCAACTCCATGAATGTCATTAATCCACCAAGTTAAACCCACATCTATTGAGAAATCATTTTGACTGAAGTCTGACCATAATCCTAGGAAATTTGCACCAAAAGACATAGAGAAATAATCAGTAAAAAGCACTTCTGTACCAGCCAATAACTTCCATGTAAAACCATCTTTTTTCATGCGGACCATCGCATCATCGCTTAAATAAGAAATGCCTCCACCTGCAAAAGGGCGAAACATGCCGTTTTGAAACACATAGTCGTCGTAATGGTAAATATAATCAAGTCCTAGTTCCCATGTCGAATCATCGGAAGTATTTGAATCCACGCTGCCGTAATCAAACCGCAAAACAAAATCAGCGGAATCTGATGCAGGACTATTTGCCGACAAACTGAGGAAATCACCTTCAATATCAGCACCCTTACCACCATCCGCCATGGCGTAACCAAATCCCATGTAATACTCGCCAAGACGGGACTTAGAGTAAGCGGAGTTAAATAAAACAAGAAAGCTAATTAGGGCTAAAGCAAAGAATTTCATAGGTAATTAATAAAAGACTTCGATTGCACTAGTCAACATGTATTAGGGCTTATCTCGTACCGGAATTACAATAACGGCTTGAATATCATTCCAGTAGCTTTAAACATGCGGGCTGACATTTGTTTTTTGGTAAAAAAAGGTAGACCGGGGAAATTGCCGACATCTTTCCAGTTATGGAAAAAGTCACCACTCCCCGCTGGGACTTGTTCTTTTCCTGCTTTAAGTTCAAAAGAAGAATGAGCACGGATAGGCCAAAGATCAATAAAAGGAAATGCCTCCGAAATACGGTATAAAATCATATTAATTTTACTTAATAGAGGTCTTTCTTTCTTTATTTCAATCAAGTAACTATTTTGAGGTTGGATGTCGTTCTTGATACTGTGCTTTAATTTGGATGAAAAATTTTTATCATGAATAATAACCCCAAGTTCAGTATTATAAATCTCGGAACGGGGATCTAGATTGTAAGACCCCACAAATGCAATCTGTTCATCAATTACAAGTGATTTTGCATGGAGTGATAGATAGGGCACCGCATTTAAATGGATATTTTTTCTTCCCCGTGATTTAATTTGGTTATTCCCAGTACCAGTTCCAATAACGGGCAATGACTTACTTATTTTAAAATGAGCAACACCCTGTTGTGAAAGTTCCCTCCTGAAAGGCAATCGGTTTAGGAGTTTTTCGTAACTCATCATATTTGCAATATCAGTTGGAATTGGTTTAAATTCCCACATTTCAAGATTTAGTTCCTCCAGGTATACCCGTTTTTCTTTATAATTTGCTGCATAAGTGACCCAGTTGTCGGTTGCTGCAAGACTGTTCGTAGAAATCACTACCGATACATCATTCCTCTTCTGCTTTAATTCAGTAAACGCTTTTTGAATGTCCGAACTGAGAACTACATAGGGAGATTGAATGACTATATCTGACTCTGCATCTTTCATTAAAGCCAACAATCTCTTCGTAACAGCGGAGTTGGAAACTGGAGCACGATCAACCTTATCGGGCTGGTCATAAATCCACTCCACTCTCTCCACCTCGGACAATAAGTCGGTAAAATGATCTTGGATGTATTTTGTGTTACTTGCCTGGGCACTAATCTGCTTAAAAATATCATATTCAAAAAATCGCCTCTTTTGTAATGATTTCGAGAAATTATTTTCGACCAATAATTTTTTAACATCAATCAGCTCGCGAGTTGATATTGAATTATTTGAATTCCAGTATGAATAGAAGCAATTCGTAATCTCAGTACCACTGGGAAGTATAAGAAGAACATCTCTGTCTTTATAATTCATTCCAATTACCTGGTCAAAGTAGTGATTATTAATGTTCCGCCCACCAGTAAGGGCGATGTAATTATCAACAAGCAAAAGTTTATTATGCAACCGAACATTATGATCATGAAAATCAATGGTCAGGTCAGAAAACTTTTCAATAAAAGAAGGAGACAGTTTTTTAGCACTTGGATTAAAGTATTTAATCTCGAAACTTGGTCCGAGTGTTGAGAGCAGTGCAATCACGTCAGGTTGATGTTCATTAAACATATGATCTATTAATAATTTGACCTGTATTCCACGTTTTTGATTGGCCTGTATTAATTCCCAAAGAATCAATTTCCCCACCTCATCAAATTCCCAGGAAAAAGTCTGAATAGAAATACTCTTCTGTGCAGAACGAATGAGATTAATTCGAAGAGTGAGTGACTCTTCCCCATGATCTAATAGAAGAGCTCTTGGTTGGTTTGCTAAAGTTACATCCTCTAATAATTCCTGCCAAATACGGAGAGTTCCGACCTCTTCAGGAATAGTGGTAACTGAGGAATCATTAAATGGTTCAAAGGTGGGAATTGAATTACTCCGGCAGGATATAAAAGTAAGGACCCACAATACCACCAAGTAATAGGACAACTGATTGATCGCGAAAAAAGAAACTACAGTACTACTATTGAAGGGTGTGCTTTTCATGCCATCAATCTAGGTGATTTAACTACTGTCAAGAATATCAAACCCGAAACAAATATCAGGCTACAGGAAAAATATGCCATGCCTTCAAACCCTAGTATCCCCAAGATAGAATATCCCACAAATGGGGCACACGCCCCCCTGACTCCAGTCATAAAAACATGAGCCCCCATATATTCTGCCTCTAAGCCACTCGGGGCGAGCTTTGTTACCCACAAACTCCAGGCAATTGAAGCTCCGCCATTTGCGACACCAGCAAGAGTAGAACCGATCAACAATCCCCAGAAATTAGTGGAGAGAAAGAAGATTAAAACCGAGGAAAATAAAAATATATTTAAACTTATCCTGTAGGGAACAAAGGAAACTCGGTCAAATAATTTGCCCCAAGCTCGAGAAGTTAAAACTCCAGCAAATGAATAGACCACCACAATTATAGCAACCTCCCTGTTACTTATCCCAATCCCTCCATTACCAACCATATATTCGATCCGAAGTGGAATAGTCATAATTACACCTAAGCCCATCAACATCCACCCAAAGAGCATCCTCCCAAACAATCGATCTTTCCAAATAAAAGTGAGTCCACCGAAAAGATTCGAGCCAGAACGGGAAGGCTTCACCTCACTTGAGGGCATTAAAAATAAAGCCACTGATGCGAAAAAAGCGGCCAGCCCCATCCCCCAAAAAAGATAATGATACTGCCCCCCATTTGAATCAAGAAACAAGCCAAAGTAGTAGGTAAAAACCATTCCTACCACTGAAGCAAAAATGAAATTCCATGAAATATTCTGTCCCCTTTTATTAGACTTATAATTGGAAGAATACACATGAATCATTAGACCAGGCATTTGTGATAATGAAATTTGGGCAATAACCAAGAAGACGGTGTACGGTACTATACTTTTGACCTGCGAGCAGCTTAACAATGCCAGGCTACAAATCGCCATAATGATTCCCGCGATATGCGTAACAGGTTTATTAAATATTGAGCAAGCTCTTACTGTCCATGGCATTAAAAAGAAACCAAATGCAGAACCCGCTGCTAGAACTGACTTATACCCCTGAGACGCATCCAAGAATCGAATCGCGATCAGAATAACAAACACATTAAAACCAACCTCCAGGATTCCGTTGAGCGAGCAACGAAACAAATCAAGTCGTAAAGTCCTTTGAGTTAAATCCTTCAAAGAATGTGGAGATCGAGAAACTCTATGTACAAAATCGGGTTTCGAATGATTTCTCTGCGGCTTCGTCTCCAATTAAAATAATTTCTCCATCCTCAGTAAATTGATTATCAGGGGAAGGCGTAATCACCGTCCCCGCATCTCCCTTTATTGCAACTATACTACAACCCGTCTTTTCAGTTATTTTACAATCTTGAACTTTCACACCAACGAGGGACTTGGGAGTTTTCTGACTAAAGACATCCAATCCTTCGGTCACCATAAGAATTTCCGCGCGGTTCAATAAATTAAAAATGGTGTTAGCCCCCATATGATCCTGAGACATAACAAAATCAGCACCGGCACGATGAAGAGGCTCAATATTGCGATGAAGGAAAGCTCGAGTAATAATCTGAATATCAGGCCGTAATTTCCGACCGTATATGGTCAGGTAAACATTACTTTCATCGTCATGACTGGTAATAATTAACGCGGGGGCTTTATTGATCCCGGCACGCTCAAGAACGGCTTTCTCTGAGGCGTCTCCCAAGATCGAATTGGAGACCATGGCTGCCTTTTTCTCATCTGATTCAATAACCCGATAAGGAATATTTCTCTCTGCGAGCGCTTTTGCAGTCTCCCGTCCCACTCGACCTGCTCCGATAATAATAACCGGAGAATTGTTAGTCTTGAAATCCCGAAAATCATGATCATATTTAGCAAAATGGCCCTCCGTTCCAGCAAGGAGTAATACGGTGTGATTGTTTAACATCGTATCCGGGCCAGGAAGTTCAAAGTGACCACGTTCCCACATGCCAACCACATTGACGCCGTAATTCTCGCGAAGCATAGCGTCTTTAAGCTTCTGTCCCACCAATGGAGTGCCGTGTATAGTGGCTTCCGCAATCAAGACCTCATCAAATGAACCAATCACATGGGTGCTATTATCCGTACAGCAAATCCTCCTGGAAAGAAAACGACCCATCTGCTTGGCCGGTCTAATAACATGAGTAGCTCCAGCCAAGGAGAGTATTTCCTCAGATGTAGCCCGATTGCATGTGCTTACAATAGATAAATCAGGAGATGAATCTCTCGCCCGAAAAGTGATATTTACATTTCGAATGTCATCATCGGTAGTGACAACCATTGCCGCATTCTCAATCGATGCATCTTCAAAAGTTTGCACTTCATCCAAATTTCCTAGCATTACTGGAATATCCATATCATGAAGTCGGAGTGCCTCCTTTAAATCCGATACAATCAAAACAAAAGGATATCCAAATTGGCTAAGTTTATCCATCAGTACATGACTGATCGAATCATAATGAGTTAAAATTACATGCTTTTGCTTCACTGCATCAAACCTACGGGCAACCCGGGCACCTGTTTGATATTCCATAAAAGGCTTGTAAAGAAATTCCATAAAAACAAATGGAAGAACCATAAAAAGGTAGAAGACCCCGGTGAACATGACCAACATTGAGAATAGCCGGCCCGAATCGCCCGAAAAAGTAATATCTCCATACCCAAGGGTAGTCATTGTAGTGAGGACCCAATAGAGGGACTCGATCCAGCCGATTGAAACCCCACCCAATTCCTTAGACATTAAATTTATGTAGACCTGCATGTAGCAAACCACAAAAAGAACTAAGATTAAGCCAAAGCGAAGAAAGCGAGTCGCATTTTTTCTCTTATTTCTCTGCTTGAAAACAGAAGGAATGGATTGGATAACATCTTTCACTAGTAAAATCTTATTTAAAGATATAAACCTTTGCGGGCGAGAACCTTTTCACTCATTTCGAAAAATGAATTATGAAATATAAATTTGTTCTTTGTTATTGCCCGAATCGCTATCAAAAGAGTACTTCAATAAGATGCATTATTTGAAAAAGAATTCAGTTCAGATCTTTTTTCTTTCTTTCCTGATTCTCACTCTTCCGGCAAAAGAAAAAAATTCCCGATTAATTTCCCATGGAAATGCATCCACCTTATCCCCCAATGCACAGTTTTTGGATTGGAATCGATTTAATGGACCTTTTGATAATGCCACGTCAACGGAAACTCAGCTAATTGAAAATTGGGGAGAGGGTGGGCCTAGAGTAATATGGGAAGTAACAAAAGGGGAGGGGTATGCCTCACCCGCAGTATCAAAAGATATACTCATTTTATTTCATCGGGAAAATGGAATGGAAACGATTGAAGGATTAAATGCTGAAACGGGCACAAGAAAATGGATTTATCGATACCCAGTTGAGTATCGTGACCGATATGGTTATTCAAATGGACCTCGCTCAAGCCCCATTATTAGCGGTGATTTTGTTTTTGCACAGGGAGTGACCTCATGGCTCACCTGCCTGGAGTTGAAAACGGGGAAATTAAAGTGGAAGAGAGATTTAGCGAGTGAGTTTGAAATACCGGATTATTTTTTTGGAAAAGGTTCTAACCCGATTCTATTTGAAGAATATCTGATTGTAAATGTGGGGGGAAGCAAAGAGCGTTGCGTGGTTGCATTCAATAAAAACAGTGGAGTAACGGAATGGATATGCAAAGATCCCTGGGGGGCAAGTTATTCATCACCGACCCTGTCCACAATTCATGGAAAAGAAGTTTGCCTCGTTCTGACTGGTGGAGAAAGTCGCCCTCCAACTGGAGGTCTGTTAGCGATCGATCCGCTTAATGGGAAAAAACTGAACCGCTTCAGTTGGAGGTCGACAAGATATGAATCTGCCAATGCCGTGCCCCCGATCCCATGTGGAGAAAATCGAGTTTTTCTGTCCGAATGCTATGAAAAAGGGGGAGTTCTATTAGAGTATGACTCTCAATTCAACCCAACTATAATTTGGACAGACCCGGGGATTAACATTCATTGGATGACGCCAATAGTAAAGGACTCCACTCTGTATGGTATTGCCGGCAGGCATCAACAGGGTGCAGAAGCATTTGCCCTCAATATTAAAGACGGAAAAATCCATTGGAAGGAGCCCATTACCTGGAAGCAGAATGTAAATAATCAGATGCTCAATCTAAGTTTATTCAGAGGTTCAATATTAAAACTTAATACCCATTTTATTGGTCTATCAGAACTGGGAAGTTTGGTTCAATTAAACTTCACGCCCAAAGGGTGGAAACTTAAAAATAAAGTACAATTGTTTTTTGCTCCGGGAACTTGGACACTGCCAGCATTAAGCAAGGGCCTACTGTATGTAATGCAAAACGAAACCGATCGGATGACAGGGAAAAAGCCAAGACTACTCTGCCTCGACCTCAGGTCATCATGAGCGAAGTAGTCTCAAATAGTAAAATCATTGAAGTTCAACCATTTGGAGGTTACGACCAAGCTTTATCTTACGGTGTCCCTCAAAGTTTAATCAACCGGATTCAAATTGGTTGCTTAGTTCGAATTTCGCTGGGAAGACGTAATACAATAGGCATTGTACTCTCCCTCTCACCGAAGGAGAGACCGCCAGTAAATAAACTAAAGTTTATAACATCACTCGTACAGGAACAACCTGTCCTGAATGAAGAATTGATTCGATTGGCCCGATGGATGTGCACCTATTATGCATCTTCAATTGATCATGTTCTAGAGGGGATGATTCCATCGGCAGTAAAAGAGGGGATGGGGGAAAAAAAGAAACGTTACATTCATGCAACAAAAGACAGCAAGACGGAACTCGTCCTTGCAGAATTAAAAAATTCACCCCAGCAGAAAAAACTTTTTTCATACCTAGTTAAATGTGGACAGGAAGTGGCACTGCATGAAACACTCAAAATTCTGGATGTGGGGATTTCGTCAGCCAATGCACTAATAAAGAAGAAACTGGCGACTGAAACCAATAAGGTCATCGAACGAGATGCCTATGAAGATGAATTTTCCGATTCAAATGATTTTGTTGATCAGGAATTCTCCCTTACTAAAGAACAGAAGAAAGCAACGGATGAAATCATTCTCGCTCTCCAAAAGAAGACCTTTCAACCCCACCTACTTCAGGGTGTAACAGGATCCGGCAAAACCGAGGTGTACTTCCAAGCAATGGAGAAAGTTTTATCGGATGGAGGGGGTGTTCTGTTCCTCGTCCCGGAAGTGGCACTCGCCCCCCAAACAGTTTCCCGCCTGAGAGGGCGCTTTAATAAACAAAATGAAAGTGTGGTGGTGTGGCACAGTCACCTTTCAGCAGGAGAAAGATTGGACGCATGGAGTGCATTAACCTCTGGTCGCTCTCGCATTGTAGTAGGAGCACGTTCCGCAATATTTGCTCCCGTCCAGAATTTAAAACTTATCATTATTGATGAGGAACACGAACCCTCCTATAAGCAGGAAGAGAGTCCTCGCTATCATGGCCGAGATGTGGGGGTATACCGAGCAATGCTTAATCAGGCGATGTGCTTACTTGGTTCCGCGACACCCTCTTTAGAAACACTTCATAACGTAGCCAATAAGAAATATTCGAGAAGTACACTTTCTCAGAGGGTAGACGGAAGAGATCTGCCCTTGGTTCATCTCATCGATATGAGAAAAGAAGCACAAAGGGAGAAAAATATACCCATTCTTTCGCAACCCCTCGTGGAAGCATTACGACAAAGATATTATAACCGAGAACAGAGCATTTTATTTTTAAACAGAAGGGGTTTTAATACCACCATGCTGTGTCCAGATTGTGGAAATGTGGAACAATGTAAAGATTGCAGTATCTCCATGACCTTTCACCGGACGGACGGGCAGTTAAGATGTCACATCTGCGGATACCGGAAACCTGCACCTCGATTTTGTCCAAACTGTCGTTCATTTGACATTATAAAAAAGGGACACGGCACACAAAGAATTGAAGATATTACTCAGTCTCTGTTACCTCGGAAGGCAGTCATTCGAAGAATTGATGCGGATATGATGTCCAAGAAAAACCTTTTCAGGCAAACACTAGATGAATTTCGAAAAGGAAAAATTGACATACTGGTCGGTACGCAAATGATTGCGAAAGGGCTTGATTTCCCCAATGTCACATTGGTTGGAGTAATTGACGCGGACCTACCTCTACGAATGGAAGACTTTCGTGCATCCGAAAGAGCTTTTCAATTACTAACCCAGGTCTCGGGAAGAGCTGGGCGTGGGGATCGGGCAGGGGAGGTTTATGTACAAACCTACGCGCCCCATGCACCTTCAATACAATTTGCCCGCAAAGGGGATGTGGAAGGTTTTATCGTAGAAGAAATGGAAATGAGAGAGGAATTTCAATACCCCCCATTCAGGCATTTAGTCCGACATGTTTTCCGAGGAAGAAGTGAAGAAAAAACTTCATTTTATGCCGAGCAGTGGGCCAAGGTGCTGGAAAATAATCCAATTGAAAATGTCGATATTAAGGGACCTGCTCCCGCTCCTCTAGAAAAGATGAAGGGCTATTATCGCTACCATATTTTTTATCTCACTAATCATGTTCCTAAATTCCTTGCACAGTTTCGAAAGAGAAGAGAAAAGTTTCCCCTCGATGTGGAAATCCACGATATCCTAGATGTAGATGCATTCCAAATCAGTTAACCTGATTGAAAATAAAATAGCTTATTGCTTAGAAGGATTAGAAACGCCAAGTAGTGCAACCGACCCAGCGGGGTGATTACGTTTCAAAAGTAAACCTGAGCCCGCTGGAACAAGGGCATTATTAAAAGGGGAGTTACCAGCACCAACCCTCCTCCAGCCGCCTGAGTTTATAAAAGCCTTTGGTGCAGAGCTGTAACCGTAGCCAGGGTTAGTTATTGTAATTGAATCAACTGAGCCCCCTGACATGTAAGCGATGCCGGCAGCGCCTTGCCCACCACCACCAAGAAAGACTACATAGGCGGGGGAAGTGTATCCGTTCCCCCGAGAACCAGTTTTCCATGTCGCGCCGATTCCGGTAAAATCACAGTTTCCACTTTTGCCTAATAGTTCAAAAGTATTCGGAGTTACATTCGCGACTTCAAAAAAACCATTGGCTGCGGAAGAAATCAAAAGACCCTGCCCAGACGGAACAATAGTACCATCTTCATCCACCTGTTGCTTTGGATCTGCATTATTGGTCTTGTGGCCAAAAGCACCTGATATAAATACGACAAAACCCCTTCTCAGAGAATGGTTGGGCGAACTTACCATGATATTACCTGAGTTCGGGTTAGTCATCGCAGTGATTTGTCCAGAAGACATCGAAATATCTTGAGGGGTAATTGAACCCGCGACACCAGTGCCCATTCTGGCGGTCAAGGTCGCTTGCTCCGTAATACCCATATTCGTTCCATCATGCCAATAAGTGGTCCAGACGCCATTAATCAGGACTCCTACATTGTCTGCAATCTCTTGATCCTCAGAAACAAGCCATTTCGTACTATCATTAGTATCGTTGGTTAGGTTTACAGAGGGTATAAGGTCAGAAAGCATCACATCCACACCGAAAGGATTATTAATTAAAGACCGCCTTCCACTTGCAGGAATCTGCATAAAGCTATCCCGCGTAATAACTAAACCATTTAATGTAATTTCAATTGGATTTGGGGAGCGACGGGAAACGATGAAGGATTCGTCCGGATAAATCAAAGTCCGGGAGGCATCAGCAGAGGATCCGTTGGAATCTCTCCACTTAGTACCATCATGGTAATAAGCATGGTAGTCATAAATAGTTCCATTCTGCTCACTTGGAGGCTTCATTAAATAAACGTAATCAGCATCTGTAAAATTCCCTTCGTTAAAAGAGGTGCTGTTATAACCAAAAAGGGAACCCAATGTCCAAGACTCAACAACCTCAACCTTTGAACCGATAGGGAAATCCGTACTTAAATTAGAACCAATCGAATTCTCGAGTAACAGAGTGTCACCTGTATTGGAAAGGATCCGAAAAAACTTACCCTGCTTAGTACTATCCTTCTCGATACTCCTCAAGAAATGAATACCTCCCTCAATTTCAACACGAGGCGGACTCGTGTAGCCCTTTCCCGAATAGTTATTATCAATTGTGATCGCAGTTACAGAGCCTGCATTGATAGAAGAAGAGGCAAATGCAGGCTCATAGTTTACCCAAGATTGATTCCCTTCAGAGGGTAGAGAAATGGAAACTTGCGGGGCAACTAAATAACCCGCACCACCGTCAATCAAATCGATGCGATCAATGGATTGATTCGAGTCTAAAAATACTTGGGCACGTGCTTTTTGACTGGCTAAGATTCCCGCTTTGAATGGCCATGCAAGAATCGAAGGGTCCAGTAAATCAGGAACGCGATGAAAAATGATAGTATCCCCACTTACCTGCTTAACCTGTCCTCGAAATACAACATTTCCCTTAATCCCGGGGGATACAATTTTGTAAGTGGGGGACTCAGGTGAACCGGCGGGAAGTGAAACTGATAACGAACCAACAGGGTTGCTTAATTCACCGGATTGACCACAAAGAAAGGTAAATCCAAATAAGCAAAGGATGAATTTCAATATTCTAGACAAATAACGAAATGGTGGACACATAACAAAAAAAGAAGTAAACCTTGTATAAGATGCTATTCTTTAGTGTTTATTGCAAAGGGAATTTTTGATTTTAGTGTTAAAAGTGCTAATCAACTAGATCTGTACTGCATCATGCCGAGCAATATTTTTAATAAAATGATAAAACTGCGATCACTATTAGTAATTTCATCTTATTGCTTTCCCCTCTTTCTTTTTCCATCGGAGTACCCAGCGATTGATTTCCGGGACAGCGTCCATCAATACTTTCAATCCAATCCAAGTGATCCATTTTCACATTTCAGAAGAAAATTGGAAAATGGCGAAGTAACACTGAATTTTAACTCGGAAAAACAATATCTCTCCTCGTTACTACAGGAACTATCAATCAGTCCATATTCTCAATTACTTGTTTTTTCTACCACCAGTCTACAACTAAGTAGAATTTCACCAAGAAATCCAAGAGCGATTTATTTTACTGATGATCTCTATATAGGCTATGTACCAGGAGGTCAGATTGAAGTTATTGGCATCGATCCCGCATTAGGGGCAATCACCTATATATTTAATTTCCCCAAACCAGGAAGTACAACTCATCCAACGATCTATCGATCGAAAAGATGTATGAATTGTCATGCATCACAAGATATAGGAGGGGCACCAGGTTTACTAATCGGTTCGGTTATACCAGGGCAGGGAGGTGGTTCGATAGACTCATTTCGTAAAGAAACTTCAGGACATGGTGTTGCTTTCGGCAAAAGATTTGGCGGGTGGCATATCACCGGTCAACATCCATTCAATGAAACATGGGCAAACCAGATTGGAGAAATGCAAAAAGGTAATATTTTCAAAATACCGAATCCTCCCGGGAAATATTTTTCTTGGGACAAATATTTAACTGAAAGCAGTGATATTATCCCCCATTTATTACTGGAGCACCAAATCGGTTTTACCAATCGTTGCATAACAATTACCTATAGAATTCGCGATTTAGTAACCTCGAATGATAATACAGTCGATCAAAAAAATATTGAAAATTTCATTCAAAAAGAAGCAAACTCTCTCCTGGATTATATCTTATTTAAAGACGAAGTACCTTTACCTGAAAATCAAATTAATTTGAAAACTCGATATGTTTCAGATTTTGAAAGGAGAAGTATTAGTGGTAAAAAGAAAGCGAATCTAAAGAAACTCGAATTAACCAGTAGATTATTAAAATTAAGATGTAGTTACATGATTTTTTCCAACTCTTTTAAAGGTCTTCCTTTAGAATTCAAAGATTACATAATCGAAAAGTTACATTTTATATTATCATGCGAACGTAGTAAAATTCCCGTCCAGTATTCCTATTTAGAAACAGAGGAGCGCGAGAAGATTAAACAAATTTTAGCCGCATCTATGGAGGGTTTTCCCCAGACATAAAAAAAGACGCCCGAAGGCGTCTTTTTTAATCAAATCTTAAGAATATCTATTTTTTGGCGACTTCAGAACCTGATCTTTTCCATCCTGAAATTCCAGCGGAAAGATGCTTCACATTTTTGTAACCCAGTTTAGCCGCTGCATCAGCACCTCTTTTGTAAGCACTGCAACCAGGACCGCCACAATAAGAAACAATCAGTGTATTCTTATCTTTTGGCAAAGATTTTGCTAATTTGGCACCCACTGAAGAAAAATGAATTGCGCTTGGAATATGCCCCTTTTTGTAAGATCCCGCACCATTCACATCGATTACGGCAACTTTTCCTTTTTTAATTGCAGATTTTAATTCATTGATACTGATATCGGGGTATTCTCCTGCGAATAGAGAGGTCGTGAAAAGAGTAAAGACAAGTAACGATATAATTTTTTTCATATTGGTTGAGTTAGGGAATTAGATTCAGTTTTTATTATTTACTTTGTATTTTAAGCAAAATAAATAGCGGTTACATTATGTGATTTCATTCTAAGAATTAATGCAATAAAAATATTATTTTTTTTGATAAATCTAATAAATACAAAAGTAAATTTAAGGCACCAAAACGCGCACGCGAAGAAACTTCCTTGATCGTCCAGAAAGTTTAGAATCATCGGCAACCCAGGTTTGCCTTTCTAATCCACCACCTAAATCAACAGAACGCTCTAACCTAATTCCTGACTGGTTCCATGTTTGAAGGTCATTACTCTGCTCCACCTTGTATATAAAACTTTCACCCGCTGAATTAATCGTGGAGTTTCCATCTTCTTTGTAGCGTACGAAAGAAATCCTAGTCTTGTTATCATCATGAATGCTGAGCACAGGAAGATCTTGCCCTCGGTCGGGTCCCAGCGAATCTGAGCCAATTGCACGCTCGAAAAGATTGCTATAACCATCTCCGTCGGAATCACTGTAATCTTCATTAAATACCTTCCTGCTTTCCATGACATTGAGTAGAGGATTTTTTAACATCAGCCTATCAATGAATCGATCCTGAATGCCAGTGTAGCGTACATCACTCTTTCTAAATTGACGCCAAACGAATTTATCAGCACCAATAATACGCAAGGATTTTGTTACAGACTCTGCAGTTACAAATGATGCGTTACCAGGTGCGTTAAAAGTTAGATCAACCGTACCCTCCATTAATGGAATGATCTGATTTCCCTTGAATATACGAACAATACTGGAGTTCGAACTTGTAACCTGTAATGGAATTCCACTTGTGGAACGGACCCCCTGCAGGACTAATGGTCGGTGTCCCCGTGGAGTATCACGTAAACCGCCCGGCTGTCCTAAACTTGGAAAGCGGATTTCCTGTCTTTGCTTAGAAGAAACATAAAACACCTGAGTCACGGGGGTGGCAGGGTTCACATAAGCACTTCCGCTCTGACTAGCAGTAATACTAACATTACCCTCCATACCATCCAATGTTACCACCCCAACAGAATTAACGGAAGCAGGTCCACTGTTTACGACAAAGCTAACAGGAAGATTGAAGACAGGATGATTAATACCAGAGGACACTGCGGTTGCGTTGAGTTCAAAAGCAGGATCGTCTCTGACTTTCTCAGGAATTAATTCAAATGTAATAACTTGGTCATCTTTGACTCCCGGGTGAATAATAGTGAGCACCTGACTAACCGGATTGGCAGGGTGGTAACGATCATCTCCCAACTGCATTGCAGATATAGTGGTGGAACCCTTACCTGTAATAGTAACCAGGTTTCCAGTTATTGTGGCAACAGAGGGGTTCGATGAAATGTAAGTAATCGGTAACCCCGAAGTAGCAACAGCTAAAAGTGGGAAGGAACTATCGCCGAAAGCCTTGTCAACCAAAGGAGGAAAGGTAATCGATTGGGGACCGCCAAAACTCGGTGGGTTCGAGGAGTAGGGATGGATAAGTTCTAAACTGGATGTCAGCCCCCATTTATGGGCAAGGTAACCTTCAATTTTTTGTCGATTAACAGAGTTGACTGACTGATTATATACTAGAACTTCAGCAATATCTCCAGAGAAAGATTCGCCCAGTTTATCGAATGCTGAAGTTAAATTGGAATCTCCGCTCGAGACCAAAGGAGCAACCGTACCGTTTACCCAAAGTGATTGCCCACCGGGGATAATTCTTAAACTATTCACGGACCAATTTGAAGTATTTACATCCGATAAAATTTCTACTCCACTTGCACTATCTTCAAGACTGAAAAAGCCATCTGGATTTGTGGTAGATAAATCACCACCTAACACGCTTGAAGAACCTAAAACGCTTTGCTTATGAACAATAAAAATAAATTCCGGATTACTTACTGCACTCTGAATATCAAAAAGCTCTCCTGAACTAGAGTCAAAGGTTACAATTGGTTTTTCATTCAGGCTCTGCGGCGTCCACCGAGGCATATTGTTAATCGTTGCCTGGATGGGGTTATTAGTGTTCCCGGACTTATCGCCCCACATACTCACCCGACTTCCTGAAATAAAATCAAAAATATCATCAGGTTCATTATCCGCATTTACATCAGTCGCATCGAACCAAAGCTTTAGTCCTGGAGCAGAATCAGAAAACAGATTGCCATATCCTATAGTAAAATTCTGATCCACCCCAATGGCACTATCAAAACGATTATCACCATTTTGAAATGCAGTGATTGTAACCAAGCCTGTTCCTTGAATAAAAACTTTATTGCCAATAATAGTCGCCTTTGCTGGGTCTGAAGTTGCAAATTGAACCGGCAATCCAGAGGTTGAATTGGCATCTAGATAGAATGGGAAATCTCCCACTGCGTGGTCCGCAATCGGAGCAAAAGAAAGTAACTGAGGTGCTTTTACTACGGTCAAATAATTGTCTGCCGGAAGAGCGGGTGCATAAACAGTATTACCGTCTTGTATTGCGGTTACTTTAGTAATCCCTGCACCTATAATCTCCAAAGTGTTAAAGTCACCTCCCCCCGAGCCATAAATTTGGTTAATTTCGCTTTGATTGAGGTCGTCACTGTAAATCCGAATGTCATCCACAACTCCATCAAAAGGAGAAACAGAACCTCCAATTTTAAACGGTGAAAATCTTTGATTTAATGGAAACCCAGAAACTGGGACTGAGGAGAGCTTCTGGGACAGGTTGCCATCTGCAAAAAGTGATAATGTACGATTAGAATCATTGGAATCGTCATATACCACTGCTATGTGAACCCATTCATTTTGAGTGAGCACAGGGGAGGGGGATTGTAAGGTGAATGGAGTCGAATTGCCATCAGTCAAGAAATCAAACGCTATGTTTCCGTTTCCATTAACCTTACTTAATCGACAAACATTCATCGAAGGAAAACCATCTTTTGCCAATATTTGTGTCCCAGAAGAGTTCAGATCCGAGGAATTCAACCAAAGACTAATTGTGAACGAGCCATCAAAAGGAACGCTGCCTGCCTCGATCCTTCCATTTGATGCTCCTAGTCGGACTCCGTTTCCAAATCGAGCAGGGAGCCAATCCTTACTCGACCCCGATACATTAAGATCTAGCAAAGTACCATTATAATTCCCCATCGAATCCTTAGCGCCGGAGTAAAGATTTTCATCTAGTTTCCAGTAGGCAAGAAGTACATCCTGACGAGTGGTGAGGATTCGGGCAACCGTCTCGTCTTCCACTTGGTACAGTAAGGGAAGATTGGTCAAGTTTCCGTCCAGTGTTCTCGAATAACCATTTAATGATAAGGTAGATAATGTTGCCGAAACCGAGGATAAATTCTGATCAAATATAAGTTCATGCTGAGTTTTATTAGATACAGTCAATTTCCCATCCAAGTAAGTAACAAAGTATTTACCTGAAAGTACTCCTGTACCATGAATAGAATACAATCCCTCCGGAGTTGGGTTTGAAGTATTTCCATCTGCGACAGAAGTTGTCACCGAAACGCTTTGTATCAAATCGCTTTCGTTGTCATCGTAAGCAAACCCATTGAATCCATAGGTAAAGAGAGGGTTGGCTTGATCCGTTTTTCTAAATTGATCATTCACCCTTACCACCAATTCCTTTTTCATGATTTGAAGATCTAGAAAAACCGGTTCTGCAGCCAACCACTCCAAACCTCCAACCTGCGTCGCCTTGATCCGTACCATGCCCGGACTCCGTATCGTCAAAATAGTACCATTCAGATCCACCGAAGAATTTCCGTCAACCAGCTCCAAGGAAACAGGTAACTCTGAGGTAGCGGTTACATTTAAATCAATTGGAATTGAACCATAAGAAATAACTCCCAAGTCCTGATTGAAAGAAATACTTTGCCGCCCCTTCAACACCACCAATTTAATTATTTCTGAATCGGAGCCTGATATATTAGAAACTGTGACAGTGGAGTTAAACTCACCCGTTTGAGTGGGAATTCCGTAAATTAATCCACTCACTCCATCTACTTCCAAACCTTGGGGTAGGTTTGTGGCGTTATATTCAGTCGGGCCTTTAATTGACTCAATCTCATAGGCGTACTCTTGGCCAAATCTAGCAATTAAAGGCGAATCGGAAAAATTATATATATCCTGTCTCTCTTGTGCCGTTAATCCCTGACCGAAAATGCGCAAATCATCCATTTGTCCCTCCAAGTAATCCGGAGAAGAGGGGTGCTTGCCAAAATATAAGTCTACTGCCGTACCATCTCCAGCAAGCGTTCCTTTTGCATTAATAGGAGCAATCACCTCCTCATTATTGACATAAACCACAACTTTATTTCCATCCCACTGTAGAATGTAGTGAACCCATTGATTAATTGATAAAGGAAATGAATTTGAGATTTTCCATGATCCACCAATCCGGACCTCTGCATTAATAAAACCGTTTGAAATATAAAACTTGATTCGATCGCTTCTAAAAATTACCCCATCCAAATCATCCGTATATAACCAAAGACCAATTGCAAAAGGTCCAGTAAGATTAAAGGTAGCAACATTAGAAGGTAATAATAAAGTTTGATTCCCATCAAAGCGGAGCGAAGTTCCATTTCGACCGACCTCAGAAAATAAATATAGATCAGAAAAAGAAGTACCATCACCCACATTGCCAACCCCTGAAGAATCGTCAACAACGGTACCGTTTAATTCATCAAAAGTCCAATGAACGATTGGATTACTGGGTAAGACAATCTCGGGAGAATTATCGAAATTAGGACTGTAAGTACTAAAAGGATGCGCCCCAAAGTCTCCATTCCCAGAACCAAACAATTCCACGATTTCCGAAGCCCCAAGGGCCCGATCATAAATCCGAAAATCATCAATCTTATCTGCAAATCGACCAAAACCACCAGAGAGATTACCAATTGTATCCACTGCTGAAGCAACATTTGCATTTACTGTACCCACCGCAATTCCGTCCACCCAAAATGAAGTTTGTGCACCACTGCCACGAGCGGCGAGGTGATGCCATCCAGTAGGTAGGTTATTAGCCCCATAACCTGTTGAATTAAAAGTACCATCGAAAGCTCCCAACTCCTTAGACCCTGCTTGATCGAAAACTACATGTGCATTGGTACCACCACTGGTCAATGCATGTCTAAAATCTACGAAAGTGTCATCAAGGGGAGTAGTAAACCATGTTGAAATTGTCCAATTATTGGGAAGAGCAAGTTGATTTACGCCGAGATCAATTTTGGTGTGGGCAAGGTTATCAAATTCAACACCAGAAGTAAACTTGCCGGTTGTATTCAAATTACCGTCAGTCAAATTGGCATTCCTTAGATTGGGAGATGCATCCTGAATTGCGGTACCATCAGTCTCCTCAAATGGATAATACAAAGCTAGGCCATTCTTTATCTTATAACTACTGCCAGCAAGATCGGGAGTAATTCCCCATTTGTGTGCTAGATATCCCTCCACCTTTTCCTTTTCGAGTGGGGACAGAAGACGATCAAAGACCATTACTTCGCCAATTTCTCCGATCAATTGACCAAAACCGGAGCTAGGATCATTTCCAAGAGTTACTTGTTGCAGTATGCTATATTCATTGGAATAAGAACCAAGTCGAGGAGTGGTTTTTGCATCTAATGTCCACCCAGTCACCCCATTGGAAGCACCAATTCCAACTCCTAATCCCTGCGCCACCATAAAGACATGAATATTTCCAATAGTAAGATTTAGAGAACCAATATTATAGGACTCTCCGGAAGCGAAACGAATTGCAGGATAACCATCGAATACCGATTTCGCATAGGTTGGCATTGCATTGGGTACAGATTGTAAAGCATTTTTTGAACTCTCAGACTTATCGACCCATAGAGGAACTGAGTTGCCCTCCAATATGCTATCACTCTGATTATCCCCGTCGGTATCCATGGCATCTAACCAAAGGACAAGACCATCCATAGTATACTTTGTGAACCGAGTATCACTGGCAGTAAAAGTTTGGACATCTGTTGCCCAACTACCACCACCTAAATTTTCTGCATAAGCTCTGTAGAAATAAGGCGTATTAATGGATAAGTTTTGAACCAGGATATCGTAGGTTCCTAATGTTACGGGACCTCCTCCATTTATATCTACAACATAATCCCACTTCGAGTTATCGTTCTCATCAACCAAAGTCGTATTCGAGTCAATCCATTCATCTCCCCAGAATATTTTAACAACGGGATTATCTCCGCCCACAGATTGTACTACAGTATTTTCCTGAATGCCTCCAAAAGGATTTGAAGATATATAGGGGTGACTGGAGGGTAAGACTTCTTCTGTGATGCGCCATTTATGAGCAAGATACCCCTCCAACCTTGACCTTTCTCCCTGATTAAGTTCACGGTCAAAAACCATCACTTCAGCAATTTCACAGGTCGAACGTTCACGATTTGTTCCATACCCACCGAATTGTAAAACCCCTGGAGCAAAATTAGTATTGTTTGACCCTCTATTATTGAAGACGATCTGCTCTCCATCACGCCAGAAAGATGCTCTTGGGTTTCCACCCTTTGCCTCAATGCTTCCCAAATGAAGGTGCCAATTATTATCCGAAGGCCCCGCGGTACTGATCCAGCCTTCAGCATACCACCTGGAAACAAGGCCGCCGTGAAACCCGAACAACCAATTCCTGGTTCGAGAGGAAATGACTCGATTATTTGCCCCCCCTGTGTAGCGGGCAACAGAGACCATGCTGTATCCACTATTGGTAAGAAAATCAAAGTTCGTTTCACCCCAAATCATATCATCCCCATCCAGACTGATAACTGGTTTACCTTTTAATGCTGATATATAAAATCTCGGATTCCCAGAAGTATTAAGCATATTTCTTTGCTTGCCCGACCCGTCTCTCCAACTAGAAACAATATCACCATTAGAAAGAACTTGCCCGAGATCCTCCACATTATCGCCGTTCATATCTTGGGCAGAATACCAAGCGGAAAGTCCTGGGACGGTATCAGTTTTAAAAGATTGATCGGTCACAGTCTGCACGGTCGTAATCTCCCCACCAATCGATATTACCTCGGCACGCAAAGTCGCCTGAGTAGGCAAGACTCCAAGAGCAGACTTGGTTAAAACGACGGGTTTTTCGATGGCACGAAATTCTAGAAATCCCTGGTTCAGAGAATCCCCGTTGAAAATTAAATTAACATCACCTTCAACAAGACCACGATCATAAATCCTCAGTTCATCAAGGAGACCCTTATAGTTTCCAAAACCTGAATAGACACTAGACCCTGAAGTCGAACCAAAGGAGGGGGGTTCCGCATGCAATGAAACCATCGAATAATCTAACAGAGTGGGGGTACCCTGCAATATACCGTCCAAGTAAAGTTTTAAAGTTTTAGGAGAATCTCCAAATGTAATAATGGCATGATGCCATTGATCATCTTTCACATTCACATTGCTTGACACCTCAGCGAATGATCCATTCTCTCCAATCTTCGCCTTTAATGTATTGCCCTCCAAGACGACGCCAATCCCAGAGTTTGATGTACCTTCATCATATAACATTTGATTGGAATATCCTGCTGGGACGGCCCCACTCAAGTCATCGTTAAAAGTGGCATTTATGTCGGAATCACTTAGCGCACTCTTATAAAAGCGCAAATCATCAATCGCTCCATTAAAATAGTCTTGTGAGATACGACTAGTCCCCCCCACTTCCCAAGTTTCTGAAGCTAACAAATTGAGCGGACTGTCTTCGGGTAAAGAGTTTTGCGAAACAAGTTCACCATTTTGGTACAGTTTAAGTGTGGAAGAATTATAGTCCACCACCACCCCAACATGAGTCCAACTTGAAGGAGTAAGAGAAAGCACAGATGAGACAGATACTCTTTGACTCGCAGTTGCATGAGTATATGAAAGGGAATTATTTCCATCCAACCTTAAACCGAAAGGACCTCTCTTCACTACACTGTAGGTATTTTCGGTGAGAAATAAATCAGTATCGGCAGAGGGATTAACCAAGCTCAGTGAGGTAGGTCCGGAAGCAGAGCTTGGAGTAGAAAAATACAGTTGAATTGATGATCCTCCTGTTGCTTCAGCATGAGCCAACGCCATTGAATAATACCCTGATACCAATTGGACTCCCTTGCTATCAATAGCAGGATAAGCAGCATCGAGGATTTTTTCACTGCCCAGATCACCTGTCACCTCAAAAATTCCATCCTGGTCTAAGTCGATCCATAGTACGCCTCGATTATCATTCCCCCTGGTCTCAAAAGTGTAGGTACCTGGTTCTTTTGCCCGGAAAGCACCAGTAAAGAGAGACATATAATTGTCATTTTGATTAATGCCAATACCAGCATTTGCAAAGTGCTCATCGTTATCAAATGCTAAGCCTGTTCCACTCGGGCCGCCGGTGAGCAAACTAGACCCACTTGGTGTAAGAGAAAACAAGACATCTGTACTAGAAAAATAAGCCTCACTCATTGGGACTTTGAATCCAAAAGTATTTAACTGCCCCGGACTGTACTTACCAATCGCTCCCGTTGCCGGGTTTACCCAAAGCGAAATGGAATAGGATTTTTTATGGAGTTCCTTTAACACTCCCTGCGTTTCCAGCGAAAGTGAATCATCCACTCCGTCCAAACTGATCGCCTGTCCGGCATTACCTGCAATCCATGAGAAACCACCACTTCCAGTTCCAGTTAATTGATTGGTGCTTAAATCACTGGCACTCGCACCACTCCCTTCATCAAAAGGAAAATAAGCGGCCAAATCAGTATATTGGGTAAGGGCGGGACCGGCATACACCTTTGCAGTCGGTTTAAAACGGAAACTTAAGGACCGCCCCTCGAAGGAATTTTCCAAATAACCGGTTGAATTAAAGTCCAGACTTAAGGAATTTGTACCCCCATCAAAAAACAGTCCCTGCGCATTATACCCTGATGGACGGGTGGCGTTATTATCAGTGCCCTCGAAGCGAGCCGTATTGGCAGGATAAGTGGAATCATAAGCATATATTCCTGACTCCTCATCCAACCTCCAAAATGACAACAGGTCATCGATCACCTGAGGGTCTCCACTTGACCAGTCTTCACCATCCACACTAGATGCAAATGTTCTAAAGTAGTAGGTCTCGCCTGGATTGAGCCCAGTAACAGATGCATTAAATTCGCCAAGGGCTAATGGACTACCAGATGACACATCCACCCAGTTGTCCCATGCGGAAAGATCAAAGCCTGCATTTTCATTCCCGTAATAAACCCGGACAGTAGGAAGGTTCGAATCCTTGCTAATCAAATTACCAGTGATGATTACTGAGCCATTAGACTCCGCAGAAAGAGCGGTAATTTCGACTACAGGAGGAAGGGCAACGCTTGAAGTTTGGAACTTCATGGTACCATTCAACGCGATACTATTTACCTCTTCGGTTGAAAGAGAATGATCATACAGTCGAATTTCATCAATTATTCCATTGAAATGATTACCACTACTATCAGTACCCACTTGAAAATCATTTTGTGCAGAAGTATTTACCCCCATCAATCCCCACTTGAAGCTTAAGTAGGAATACACTCGATTAACATCAGCGGCAGAAAGAGCGGTGTTAAATATAAGTAATTCCCCTAAATCACCATTGGCATATCGACCTCCAATATTTCGATCATTTGAAAAATTATTGGCCCGAACATTCTGGCTGGTCACTAATGAGGCAATAGAAATATCGGTTGGCCAGCTCCCGTAAATATCGTAAGGTGCACCGTTTATAGCAAATGAAGAACCCGTCTTGATCCCTACATGTGCGTAAGTACCGTGAAATAGAGATCCTCCGTTCGAGTGAAAATGATAGGTACTGGTATCTCCAAGAAGGAACCAACCACCTGAATTACGCTTAAAAACCCAGAAGACGGTACGGATATCTGAAATTCGGTTAAAAGAATGATATTCTCCATTTGTTCCGCTGTAGCGCATGATTGAATGACCGTTTATCCCATTGGTTACAATACCAGGATTACCATTTTTGGTTGCATGGTTATTATTTCCACTTTTGTCATTCCAAAGTGCTTCTGCTGAAGTTAAATCACTCGCATCTAACCAAAGCTGAAGCCCTCCAATTCCTGAAGGAAATGCAAAATCATGAGCAAATATTGGGTTTTCTTTATTACCATCGACATACATAAAAACATCGGTGGCACTGTTGGAGCCATTCGGTAAGACTAAAGCAATATGGTGCCATGCATTATTATTTAAAATTGTACTTCCGGTTAATCGCGAACCTCCAATATCAAGATTGAGAGATCCATTATTCAAAGAAACCGCCCAATTCTGCCCATCCGCATTTTCTCCCCAATTTACGAGTCCACCATTTGCCTGTGTTGTCTTCATCCAAAAAGATAAGGTGCGAGATTTATCTCCCGAAACTCCCTTGAAACCTTTTGTAATGATATTTTCTCCCGCTCCAGCAAATCGAATGGCATTTCCAATCTTGCCAAATACCCGTGCCGAATTATCTACCCCAACAAGCGTACCGGTATTTCCATTTATTTGATCAAGAGCAATAGTACCAGATGATTCATCCAGCTTCCACCATGCTTTAATTCCTTCCTGCGGAGGCAAGCTCCACACTCCCGATGTGACGGAGTTTGATGCCAACCACTTGTAATAGTAAGTGGATCCAAGAGTTAATCCATCCACATATAAATGAGCCATTCCTTCTGAGTGCGTTCCGTTGAGATCAATTCGATTATCCCAATGTATATTATCAGCAGGATTTACCAGCATATTAGACCCACCGTCATTATCACCCCAAAATAAAGAAAGGGTGGGGGGATCCCCGCCATCATTACTTACTAATGCAGAAAAACGGGCAGAAGAAGAGGTCACATTTCGCGGGGATGCACTGGACACTACTGGGGCGGTTTTATTAACAATAATTCGTAAAGGAGTCACTCCGCTTCCTGCAATATTTGTGGCAGTCACATTCAAATCAAAAATTCCTACCTCTAGAGGTTGCCCAATAATTTCTCCATTCAATTGGTTAATACTAAGACCATTAGGCAGAAAACTTGCATCATAGGAAGTGGGATCTCCTGAAGCCTGAACTTGGTGATGCAAATAAATCAAATCCTCCTTTAAGTCCTGCCCTCCAAAAATTTGCAGGATTTCGTTTTCACTTAATGAATCGTCGTAGATTCTCATCTCATCCAAAATTCCTCCAAAATAAGCATTTGCATCGTTTCTCCACCGGCCAAATTGAAATGTTTGAGCCACTCCAGTACTGATTCCTGAACGAGCCCAATTCGCAATGCGAGTACCGTCCATGTAAATGGAGACCTCCGAACCGTTAAAACAGTGTGCAAAATGAGCCCAGCGACCCAGTAGGGTATTAGAATGGGAAGCCCTTGGATCCCACCCCCAATGTTGACTGATCATCTGGGTGTACCCACCATCCTTGATGTTACGTAAACCCCAGAACTTACTAACTCCGTTTGGATTGGCTAACTCACCATATCCATAAAACCCGGGTTGAGACTGAGGATTATTACCATCCACCTTTACCCAGAAAGAAATTGTTCTTGGCTTTTTTCCGTCCACTCCAAGTGCATCTGCAGTGGCTTGGGTGGAAATATAAGCATTGGTACCATTAAACTGAACTCCCTTACCAAAATAACCATTCTGCCAGGAAGTGCCGCCAATTAACTGTCCGTTGAAACGCCCCATAGCATCCACTGCCTGCTCTCCGTCCCCCTCGTCCATTGGCCAATATGCCACCAGGTTAGCAGGACGAGTCGAAACATTTTTTCGAACAACCTGTGTTCCTTTACTCTGATACGAAAGATAGAGTATCTCAGGAACGATTATAACCGGGGGCTTCACTTCTTTAAAACTTCCCGAACCCACCGAGATTATACCCTTATCGATGGTACCTTGAGCGGCCATAACGATTCGTCCTCCTCCCGCTCCACGGTTTCCTCCCAGTACACGAACTAAGCCCTGGTTGTAAATATTTTTGCCTGATAATTTCAATGCACCCCCCGAACCACCGGCACCATGATCATTCTGATTAGCGTCAGTACGGCCATCGCCACCGTTCGCACTTATTATTACCCCAGGGGCAATAGTAAGATCACCCTCCGCCAATAGTTCAATCGCACCGCCTCCCGCACCAGAACCTTGAAAATAACGGCCACTTGAGCCACTACTTCCTGCCATTAGATCTGATATTTGATCATCTCCATAACTATAACTTCCTCCTACTCCCCAGTTCCCTGCAGTACCAGGCCCGCCAGGGCCATTACCGGAAATTTTTTGCGAACTGCTCCCCGCCCAAGGATTTAAAACTGGTCGACCACCGTACCCAGTCGTATTCGAGGCATCCCCCCCATCTAAAAGCAAGTCCGACCCAATATAGATCTCTCCCCCGGCAACTGTTTTAACGGATAAAGAACGATCACCACGAAGAAGAATATTGGTGTCCCCACTCAACCGAACTTGAGCGAAGGTAAAGGTAGAAACTCCATAATTCCAGTTAAGACCTAAACTGTCAGTGTAGGAATGGTCCGAAAATACACCTTCCCCATGTGCTCCCCCTTCAATTGAAAAATAACCTGTTTTCGTATCAATTGTAACTTTTGCATTTTCAGCAATTAAACTCGAGTTCTGATAACTACCTCCTATGAAAATCGACCCCTCGTTACTCAACCACTCACCCGATACATCAATATCGCCAGCAGTCACCTCCGCGGTGGCAATAATAGAGACACGCCCACCCGAAGATCCACGAGATTGGTTATCTCCATCAACCTGAACCCCATTTCCCGCTTTCGCTTCAATTCTACCCTGATTGTATACTCTTGTTGCCTCTAAGCGAACTCCTCCTCCTGAACCAGACGCACCATTACCGGAACCATTACCGCCATTGGCAGTAATTAAAACATTCGGCTCAATCTTGAGTTCACGGGATGCCTTCAATAAAATAGAACCACCTCCTGCACCAGAACCTGCAGTATCAGAAGCACCGCCCGAACTTCCACCAAGAAGAGCGTCTAAAGAACGGTCTCCATAAATACGCGCATTACCAGAGCCATGCCCTCCATAAGCGGCACCATGTCCCACGGAAGAAGATAACTTCGGTGCACCGGGGCCAGAACCGTATAAAGAAGCACCATCTACTCCTGAATAACCGCCAAGAATTCCTGTCCCCCCGAGGTTCGCGACTGCATTTCCACCATCAGCCCGGATATTTGCACCCAGGATCAAGTCCCCAGAATAAGCCTCCAAGGCCAATGCATTTCTTCCCTTAAGTTGAACCACAACTCCGCCTCCTAGCTGTATTCGGGTAAACCTAAATCTACATACGGAATAAGGCCAAGCGGCACCCGATTGATCAATATACAAATAATCCTCAGTTAATCCATAAGCAATCGATCCATCACTATGGGTAAGTGACCCCACATCGGTATCAATCACAATTGATCCAACCCGAAAATCCAATTCCTCTAAGTGAGAAGGCCGCACAAAACGAAGAGTACCCTCCGTTCCCGGCGCAGCTCCCGGTCCGCCCGATTTCCTTAAATTGTCCGATCCCTGATTCAGTAAAGATTTTGTACCCTCTAGGTAAATCCTACCCGCTCCGCCACCATTGGAACCACCAGACACATCAATAATGGACTGAGCAGTTAGAACCAAGTTTTCCGCCTTTAAATAAAGAGAACCACCGGAACCGCCACCTGAGCCAGAAATACCGGAGCCACCCATTGCAAAGAGACGCGAATCGAGAGTTAGTGTTTGAGAGGACTCAATCTTTAACGCACCCCCTCCGCCACCACCGGTATAATCAACGAGGAAGCCTCCTCCTCCACTCCCTCCAACAAAATCAAGCAGCCCACCTGTCGCATAGGGTTGACCGGTCGTCGCAGTGGCAAGTCCGCCAGCACCGCCAAAGCCACCTCCCCCTGGGGCATTCCCTCCTAATCCCCCTCCAGGCCCAAATCCACGCCCCCCCACTTCTCCGCCATTAAAACCACCTGGTCCAGATGAGCCAATGTCTGAAGTCGAACCGTCCTCACCGGAAACGGCAATTGGCACACCAATGAATGCATCCCCGTTTCGGGCCACAATTTCAAGGGAGGCTGAACCCTTTACCTCTACCTCTAAACTTCCTTTTAATTCAATTTCATCAAATTCGAAACGACATACTTTGTATAAATATTCATTGCCAATATTGTCGGAAAGTTTCTTTTGTGACACCACTCCGCTTCTTTGATCTCCACCACTATGCTTCCATGTTCCCAAAGTGGTATTGATAATCAATTTCCCAGATTCATAAGCGACTTTATCCTCGGCTTGAAAGCTGTTCGTATCAGGAGCCCATTGCGAACCACCATCATTCGTAGTAAAAGTTCGATAATAATAAGTTTGCCCCTTGGTTAAACCCTCCACCTTTGCCTCAAAATCTCCACTATCGTAAACCCAAAACTCAACCTCCCCCCACTGGTGACCCCAACCTTGAAATTTAGGTGCTAAGCGAATTGCACGGGTGGTAATACCCTCCAAGTCATATTCGGCAAAAACTCCCTGTTCTCTTATACCCACTACACCCGGGACCGTTTTTAATAATGAAAAACTCATCTCTTCGTCTGCCACCCAAATTTCAACTTCTTTTAATTCATCCGCACGTTCATAAGGCTGAAAATAAATACGAATCTTATTCATCGACCTTTCTGCACCTAAATTAAAGGTAAGTTGTGGGTCCTCCTTAAACCAAGCAGTCCAAGTACTCCTCCAGCCATCCATGGGTAATACTCCATCAACTAGCCGATCGACACCATAGGACGCACCTGACTGATTCGGTAGAGGCTCCGCTAATACGGCCACATCATCAGATAATTTCCTCAACCCAACTCCGACTTCACCCACATCAATTACATTATCCCAAAGTGATGGATCTACTCCGCCATCTGTACCTCCCCAATAAATCTTGGTAACCGCCGCACTTTTACTGCGTGAGGGTGCAGTAATTCGATAAGGATGAGAGCCCACCAAAGAGGATTGTATTCCCCATTTATGAGCCAAGTAGCCTTCGACTTTTCTTAAAATAGAGGTAGGGAGTGATTCATTGTAAACGAGTAGTTCCGCCAAGTCTCCTTTCCAGTAAATTTCATTATTTCGATCCTTTGAAAAATTAGATGCTCGGACAGCGCCATTGGTACGAATAGAAATAAGGGTAGGAGTGTTAAAGTCGTAGGTACTGGTAAGACCATCTCGTAAATTCCCATTAATTTGAGTCAATCCGTTGATCACGTTAGGATGGGTCCAAGTGCTCGACCAAATTGCGTTACTCGCACTGTGAAAATGATGACCGGTATCATCCCCCAATAAAAACCCTTGATTTCCAGTTTTTCGATTTAGCACTAGAAAAACGGTACGAATCGTTTCAATCTTTTCGAAGGTGAGGTAATCATTCGTACCATCAAAACGAAGATTGGGCAGTCCATTCAAGGCGCCATGCACGAAAGTCGGTTGGAAAGTTGGGGTAGTCTGAGCGGCATCTCGACCTTGCCCTGACTTATCCTTAATCAACCCAACAGACTCCCCTGGATTGAGTACAAGAGTCTGTCCTGTACCGTTCAGGTCGGATCCGTCCAACCATAATCTTAAGCCTGAGTAATCCATCGGAGTAAAACCGGAGTTCCCCGCCTGAGGAAGAAAAGATAGGCTAGTGGGTGTCCAAGTAGACCCAAAAACATTAGAAGCTTTCACCCGCATATAATACTCCCGAGGGAATCCAAGTCCCGAATTAATATGACCAGTAACAGATCCGACTTCAGCTTGGTTAATTTCAATAGATTGCTGCCAGGCAAGTGGATTTGTACCGCCATCACTTTCCCCCCAATAAAAAGTAACTGAAGTATTTGAATCTCCTCCATTGTTTAGTAATACAGCATTCAGCTTGGCACCGACCAAGTTAGTATCTGAAACAGAATAGATTGAACTCAAAATCGGCACAGAAATATTGGAGTCAGTTGTAAATGTCTCAGTATTAGACCAGGAAACACCACCAGTGGCCCCATTGAAATTAGTACCCGAAAACCTGTAGTGGTAAATAGTGGAAGGTGAAAGACCATCCACAAAATGCGAGACAGATCCCTTGCCCTGACTACCGAGCGATATATTCTGATCCCAATTACCAGTCCCTGCATCATTATCCCCCCAATAAACGGTCACAATCGAATCCCTGCCCCCGGTATGATTAATGTCTCCGATGAGATTTGCCGTAGTAGAAGAAATACTTCCGGCAGTACGTGCAATTATTCCAGGTGCAGTATCAGGAATCGTCAGAGTAAGAAAACCGAGGCAAGTATAAGTTGAATTTTTGGCGGTTAATGAAGCTTTGTAAATTCCCCCGATTGTTGGAGTACCAGTTATGAGACCGGAAGGACTGCAGGTTAATCCATCTGGCAGATTGTAAGCAGAAAATGTCGAGTCGGAAATATTAGTGGAAGCTTGGAAATTGTAAGCCTGACCAATGGTTAAAGAATCAGAATTAGGACTGGTAATCTGAGGTGTTTCTGACATGAAATATTGTTTGTGTGGGTGCGAACTTGGCAACTTACTTTGTAGCCCCCATTTTTTTGCAAGATAGCCTTCCTGATATTTGATTTGGTCGTCTGAAAGAGGAATATCAAAAATAATTAGTTCTGCTAAATCGACATTGCCGAAACGACCATTTATGTTCCTGTCACTGGCGAAATTGGAAGCTTCCACATTACCTAATGTACGAAGCGAAAGAATCGACATAGTAGAGGGCTTTGAAGTATCCCAAGAAGCCGGAGTTCCATTCAAAGCAAAATTACCATTTTTAACACTCCCACTCGTATGCCTACCATTAACTAAATCATTCGAATTCATTGGGTGGAAGTGGTACCTGTTATTGTCTCCCAAGAGAGGCCAATAACCACCCGAGTTTTTAAAGACCCAGAAAACAGTTCGAACATCAGTGAAATTTGCAAAGCTGTGATACTCCCCATTCGTCCCGGTATACCTCATAACTGACAACCCATTCTGAGCATTTGATACAACACTAGGATTACCCTGCTTAGTGGCATGATTTCCGTTACCACTTGTATCTAACCACGTTCCAGTTGAAGCAGATGTATCATTTGCATCAAGCCATAAAATTGATTGAGGGGGTACCAGGTCGACAGAACTTGTCACAAATACTCCCACATCCGGTGACATAACTGAACCAATCGAGTTAGAAACCGCCACGCGGAAGAAGTAGACGGTTCGTTCCTGTAAATCTCCTACTAAAACTGAAAAGGGCCCCGCAGTCGAGTAGCCCAAGCTTTCATTAAAGTCCCAACTTGAAAGATTATTAAAATCTGATCCGTGATCTTCATCTCCCCAAACTATAGTAATAATCGGAGTCTCCCCACCAGTAGAGATAAGAGTTCCTCTTAAATTAGCACTGCTTTGAGAAATATTGGATGCGTTAATATCACCAATAATAGGAGGAGAAAGTCCGGCTATCGTAGAAGTGCTTGTCGAGACAACCCCAGCTGGATTAATAGGAAGGATGCCCAAACCCGTATCAACTAAACGACCAGTCAAAGAAGCGGACGTATTTTTAAGATTAGCGGGCGATCGATTGATAATGGTAGGAACAACAGTTCGGTTCGTATCTATCAAAGCAGTGGAGCCAGAGAGAATCACATCTCCGTAGGTCGGTGCATCGTTGGCCCATGGATGAGAAGAGGGTAGTGGTATTCCCCACTTATGAGAGAGGTAACCCTCGATTTTTAAACGATCCTGTTCATTAATAAGACCCTCCAGCATAATGAATTCTGCAACTTGACATTTGGAAGCTTCACGCAAATTATCGAATGCCCCGAACGAAAGTTGCCCTGGATAAAAATTCCAGTTGCTAGAACCCTGCTTCCCCCCGCTTCGGTAAGAACCCTCAATTCCGTCTGTCCAGACTGATGCAGAGGGATTTGTATTCACAGTACGCCCCTCATGGAGGGTTTCAAAAATATGGAAATTGGTATCGGAGGCAAATCCTTGATCGACCCATCCATTAAAAAAATATCTTCCAATTTGATTACCATGATGTCCTAAAAGCCAATTATGTCCGCTCGAACTGATCACACGTTCATTATCTCCGCCAGTGTAACGAGATACTCCAAAAACTGAATAGCCACCATTTCTCCATAAATTCAAATCGGTACCGCTAAAGTTGTAATTGGTCCGCATCTGCGATTTACCATCAAAATCAACTACCGGCTTCCCTCCATGACCTTCAAGTTTTATGGTCGGGTTACCGACGGGGTTGGCCATATCACGATCTTTCCCAGATTTATCATTCCAGGTCGACACAGTAAAACCCTCTACAGTATTGCTTCCGTTGCCCGCCAAGTCGGCCGCATCAAGCCACATTGCAAGGGACGTGGGCAGGTGTTCCTTATTGGGCTGTGTGCGAATTAAGAATTCTTTCCCTGTCCAGTCATAACCTGCCGAATTCTCAGCATATAATCGCACATAATAGCTTTGGTTGGGTTCTAATCCACCTAAGATTGCGGTACCAGAGCCTAGCCCCTTATTGCCGAGAGACTTTCGATAGGACCACGCATAAAAATTGGTGCCATGATCTATTGTATCCGCAACCACATAAAGCATGGGGTCTTCGCCTCCAGTTGCATTCATTTCGTAAGGGATTGAGAGCGAAGTTGAATTTACAACCTGAGGGATAGAAATAATAATATCCGGAGCGCTCGGAGAGATGGTAAAACGGTATTGCTGATCTGCCCGGTTACCATTCGGGTACAAGGCACTGATCGTGGAAGTGAATTGACCAGACACAGAAGGAGAACCAGACAAATTACCATCATTCGAGCTAAGCAGAATTCCACTGGGTAATCCAACTGCAGTAAAAACAAGTGGTGATCCTGTTACCGATATTGAGTGGTTAAAAGGTTGATCGGCGGGTAAGTTAAATGTTGAAAGTGAGCGAAAGCTGGGCAGACCAGAGACTGCTGAAATAACGGGCAGCGTAGAAGTAGGATTCTGATTAAGGTAGGAAGCTTGGACCCAATCCGCGGAACGAGCGACATTCGCAAGTCGCATTTCATCAAACGAAGAGGGCACTAAACCTTGACCGAAGTACCAGTCCTGACCGCTTATTGCATGTGCGGATTCTCCCGCAGTAAAAGTGGAAGAAATAGTCAAATTACCATCTTCGTATATTTTAATATCACCTAATAGATGATCCACGCTTACCGTCACATGTTTCCATGCCGAGTTTAGACTATAAAGGGAACTCGGGGAGATAGCTGATATTTCGCCCTGAACTACCAGGTCATGAAAAACCGCCGTTTTACCTCCGCTCAGGCTAATTCTTTCGCCAACACCATGTTTAGCAATGATGTATGGGCTAATGTCATTAGTAAAATTACCATCAAAGGTTACCGAAAACATACCCGTTTGTGTGGGGTTGCTCGGGTCGATGATTTGCCAATCTTCACTGGGTGTTTTAATCCATGGCCTAATCCTTGAACCTCCCCGACCCTCGCCATGAGCAATTGCAATTTTATAATCACTCCCTGAAATTAAAGGGTAGGCGGTAGATGTAAAATTACCATTCCCTCCTAATTTCTCACCGCCGAGATCTCCATTTTTCTCAAAAGTACCATCCCGATCAAGATCCAGCCAGATCGTGGAATAATCATCCTTGCGGTCACATCTGAAAAAGTAGTCACCACTTTCCTGGGGAGTGAAAATAGCTTGAAAGAAAGTGAGATAATTATCATTTCGGTTAATACCAATCCCCCCGTTCTTAAAGTCGTTATCCCCATCAAAATAGAGACCCTGCCTTGGTCCGGTTTGCATAATTCGACTACCACTCGGGGTAAGTGTGTAAAAGTTATTAATATCATCAAAATAAGTATCATTAGGATTGGTTAGATAGCCACTGGCATATACAGAATCCTCTGCTTTTGAAGGAGGTGCTTCATCCAATTTTATCCAAGTTGAAAAAGTGAAACTTTTCTCATGTAAATCATCTAAAGAAAATGCGGATGGAACCCGTAAAAATTTCTCGACTCCACCCGATAATGTTCGACCACTACCCACAATGCCGGTATCTCCAATGCCATAATCATCATAAGCATGGTTTCGATAAACACTCGAATCAGTTAGCACTTCAATTCCTTCGAAAGACCGCATATGCCATACGCCTCGGAAGCCATTGGTCCAGGTTGAACCATCCCCCGAATAGACTGGAGGGAATTGAGCAAGAGTCGGATTCCCCCAATACGCAGAGATGAAGGTCGACGAGTTCAATTCCTTCGCCTTTACCCAGACTGAAAGGCTTCCATTAGCATCATTAATTTCATCAATTTCATATTCAAGTTCACGTGCATGTTGATCGTAAAATCTAAGATCGTTACAATTATTGGAGGCAAAACTCTTCAGACTGAAGTTCGTGACCGAGCGGTCCAAGCGAATTAGTAAGGGAAAATCCTGCAGGGTAGTCCCTGAATAAGCGGAACAATTAAAATCCACCTGATGGGTAAATCCTGTCCTCTCCACGATAGATAAAGTCAAAATCCCCTGATCCTTCCCCGAATTATTAGAGGCTGTAACGGTGATGTTATAGGTACCACCTTGCAATGGAACTCCAGAAAGCTCGCCGGTGGATGAATTTAATAAGATACCCGCGGGTAATCCAACCGCAGAAAAAGTCGTCGCACTGGGAAAAACCTGAATAAAACAGGAAAGATTACTATCGTTGGCATAACCTTCCGCAACTTGTCCGTTAATCAATAGGGGAGGGCCAATCACTGGTTGCATGGCAGAAAAATTCCCGCCAGGTCTTTGACTTTCATAGGAGGCAAGTATGGAGTCAGGAGATTCAATCGAAAAACTAATTCTTAATTCGTCTAATAATCCATTCCAGTACCACCCGCCATATCGGTTGGAACCCAGACGGAAACTCTCCACATCTCCGTCAAACGGACGGCTTCGGTTATACCCATCAAGCCAAAGTTGGCCATTTCGGTATACATACATGACCCCTTCATCTATATCCTTTTGAAATGCCCAATGATCCCATTGCCCACTGTAGGAAGAAAATTCCCGGTTAGTATTATCATAAGAGTTCTGACCTCCCGCATCCCAATGCAATCTGGAAGCATTTGGGAAATGAATGTTAAGCGAACGTCCCTGTGCGGATCCAGATTCAAGAAGTGTCGTGCTTGAAGATGAACTTAAATTGGAACCACCGTAACTCCAAAAAGACAGAGTAAGTTGACGGGCATCCGATTGCGGGTGAATCGAAAGGGGTAGTTCGACATAATCATTTACGCCATCAAAGGAAAGAGCAGTACCGACTACTCCTGGTACCCGAAGGGTTTCAAAGTTGTAAGGAGTAGCATGAGCACTCGCACGGGACTCCTTCACAGTACTAAGCCCTGTGCCATCCATATGCCAAACTCCATTATAATTAGACCAGACAATTCCGTTGTTACAATAGCTTGGTTGTTGGGTGGCATTGGGATTACCCCATATTGCCTGAACCGTGCTATTTTCATCAAAAGCGGAAAGAAGAACCCAAAAACCCGAAGTTCCCTGTTTGTTCCAAATTACCGGTTCATAATAAAGCTCTTCGGATCCATTATTCCCCAAAAAACGGAGGTCGTATCCAAATGGAGAAGCAAATTGATCGTAGCTGAACCCAGACAGCGACGAATTCAATTCAAGATAAACCGGGAAGTCATTAAGGAGAGAGGAACCTGTGTAACCAGGGAAACTTATAGAAGAGGAGTACTTCCAATCAGAAAAATCGGTGACCGTGAAAAGAATATCTTTCGAGAATGTACCTGATTGATTGGACGCTTCCACGCGGGCAGTAAACGAACCTGCTACCGAGGGCACACCGTATATCAACCCCGTGGTAGAATTTATATCCAATCCGATGGGCAATCCGCTGGCAAGAAAGTTACTGGCTACCCGATTTACCTGCATCGGCATACTCAAATTGGAATCTTTTTTGATTGAATAACGGTCACTAAGCAAAATTTCAGGCCGGTTTTCAAATTGAGGAGTTTCTGATTTGTAAGAATGAACACCCGGCATGTTGGCGAGCAATCCCCATTTATGAGCTAAGTGTCCCTCCATTTTCGAAACATCACTGTCACTCAACGCCTGATCGTAGACCAGAATTTCCCCAATCTCAACCCCACTGAGAGAAGTAATACCGTCCTGATCCCGTCCGGCTATTACAACATCACTGTTGGTGTCAGGAATTGAGCCCCTGTCATCAATATGATATTCTAGATTTCCGTCCGCCCATTGAGTTCGTTTTAGTGAAGTCTTACGCATCGACCAAACATGGGGAACGCCATTAATAAGAGTACTTCCCCGCTCACCGTCATTTCCAGATGTTCCACGAACAGTAAAGGTGGCAAAATCGGTGTTGTCCTTTCGGAATTGCCAACCCACATTATCTTCACCTCTTTTCGAAAGAATTGATCTCCAATCTTGGAGGGTATCTCCTTTTGCCACTACGAAGATTGTTAAATCTTCGCCTAGATTAAAAGCATTCGAATCAGAGACTCTCAGGTAATTACTCTGGCCGTCAAATTTTAAGGTTGTTAACGAATTCCAACTATTGATTCGAAGCTCAGGACCATTCCCATTTCCCGCATGTCGGTTTGCACCTGACTTATCCCGCCATTTATCAACTCTTCCACCAAAAGGTTCATTCGAAAGATTACCGTCCCCATTAATATCTGTTGAGTCAAGCCACAGAAGAAGTTGCCCCTGGGCAAATGAATCAGATTTAAATCCAAAGGAACCAGTTGAAAAACTCGACACTTCACTGAGAACTGTACTTCCCGCTGCATTTCGAGCGGTTACACGATAGAAATATGTATTGCCACCCGCTAATCCGGAGAGTGGAGTAGAAAATTCACCCGTGGGTAGAACTCCGAGGTTTACACTCCCATCCCAACTGCTACTGGAGGATGAATTTACATCTATGGTCTGTCCCGCGTCCTCATCTCCCCAATAAATTGTCACGGTCGGATTCTGTCCCCCTAGGACTGAATAAACTTGAAGATCTCCAGTGTATACTTGACTGACCTCTTCGGGACTAATTGCACGGTCGTATACACGCAAATCATCCATCATTCCGTAAAAATATTCACTATCTGTCCGACTATTCCTCCCTACATAGTGATTGGATCGGGTGGTCGAAGCTGGCAAATGCCCGAGAGTGGATCCTTTAAGCTCACCATTCCGGTACAGTTTCATCACCCCAGCCTCATTAACCGTAGCCACCACATGCTGCCACTCGTTAAGTGTCCAGAAATTAGTTGCATACAGGCTGCGTGTGTTCGCACCGCGACGAATTGTCCATTCAGCTTCACTTGTTTTCCACCGGTTGGAGAAAAATAGATTTTGATCATCTGTACCATTACCAAAGTCAAATACACCCTGATAAATTCCAAGATTTTCCTTGTACGCCCAACCTGAAAAACTCATATCACCCTCAATTCGGAAAGAACCCGCTTTAAGGTATGCAAGCGAACTACCATCAAAACGAAGAGCTTTTTTCCATTGCCCTCCCATTCCTTCTACCCAGGAAACCCCATCAAAAAGTTGAGCGGCAGGAGTAAAACCGGTTGAATCATACGCTTCCTGCCCCGATCCTTCATCGAACCTCCAATGAGCAATTAAATCCTTGGAGACTTTGGGCTCTGACAATAACACGGTTTGAGAAACCCCACCATTACCGTCCACTCTTCCACGAAGGGTCGCCGAAGTAAGAGTCAATTGATTAGCGGAGAGTATTGACACACTGGGCTTGTCCACCATACGCAGCTGACCAAATTGATCAGACCAGTCACCGTAGGTAGGCCCCTTTGCCCGGGCCCGGTAGTAAATCATATCACCGGGAAGGAAACCACTGATCGTAACATTACCTTCGCCAATTCCCTGCTGTCCAAGACTTTGATTATTCTCCCACAACCCCTCGTTTTCGCCCTGATCAACCGGCCCCCAATAAATAATAATTTCGGGTTGGGCTTCATCATAAGATAGGAGCTCATAATGAATGGTTGCATTGCTCTCAGTGATATTCGAAGCAGGCCTTACCTCAACAAGTGGGGGGGCAGACTGAGTGCCTGTGGTAAAACTTTGAAATGAACCAAGTTCAGCAAGAATCGCGATCTCAATCGGAGAAAGCTCCGAATCATAAATTTTCACATCTTGCATTAATCCCTTAAATTCACCCCAAAGATTGGAATTGGGTCGGGCAATACCAAGGCATAATGGCGAGGTTACACTACTGTCCAATTTACCATTGTACTGGGTCCAAGTTGTAATTTTCACACCATTGATAAACAAACTCATTTCGGAACCGTACACCAAGGCAAGGTGAGTCCAGTTGTTAAGAGAAATTCCTGCTTCCACACTTACCGCCGTATCCAGGTCTCCATCTAAACCGGAATCGATGTAAACCTCAACCATTGAGCCTTGAGTACCAATTTCGAAATTGTCATTGGATGCACTGCTCGACTGTGCGACCAAAACATTATCAATTCCATGATTCGTAGGCTGTCCGGTAATGTCCTGCTCTTTTTTAAACCATAATGATAAAGTAAACTGATTAGGAGAATCCATTTCATCGAGATCGCCAAAAGTTATATAATCGTCCTGTCCGTCGAATCGAACTGTGTTTCCCCGACTCGGGTCAACAAAGGCTACCGCATTTCCGCCCACTGTCCCCATTGCCCTACCTGTCAGGTCAGTAATTGTGGAACCGGTAATACCTTGCAGTGGCCAGTCAAACAAGGGTAACTTGGAAATTGAATTGCCGTTTGAAGTACCGGCAGTATTCGCCGCCCAGGCCCGATAAAAATAAGTCGTCCCCGGGGTCAAGCCGGTAAGTAGTTGAGATGCAATTCCTTTATTTGAAACAGCAAACTGAGTACTGTTTTGATCTAGGTTGGCAAGGTCAGTTCCGTATTCAAAGGATATCTGTACCGCTTCTCCACCATTCTCCAATAAGTCTCCCTGTAACCTGGCGGAACTTGAACCGACCTGAAGTGCAGACTGAGTCTGTATCTGAGGTGCGGTTGCGTTGACCTCCAAAGTAAAATTTCGATCGACTGAACCCCATTGATTGGAAGCATTTATATTCACAGTAAAACTGCCAGCCAACTGAGGTGTACCGGAGAGCACTAATCCCTCACCGCCAACAGGAGGTTCTCCGAGATAGGGATGTCCAGAGGGTAAAAGTTCATTTAAATTCCACTTATGGGAAAAATAACCCTCCAATTTTTCTCTTTCGTTCACTTCCAGTGGACGGGGCAGTAAAAACAGGTCTCCAATAAGGAGAGAGCTTTCAGAATTAATTCGGTCAAAAAAGACATCGGGATGCCAATTATTAGATGTGCTGGTTCCAGCAGTGGTTCCGTTAATCCGCAATTCGTAGCCGTACCGGTCAAATGTCCACCCCACCATTGTCAGAAGGTTGGAGGGAGCGGAACTGGCAATATTTGGATTATTATCGTCCCACCTTCTAAGTACCCAATTACCGTTATTTACAAGACGCCAACCCTGATTGGTAAATAATTCCCGGTTGGCAAATAAACTTCCTTTTTCACGCCCCACCATAACCACAGTCATTGGCATCGAAACGGCTCCCCCAATTTGAAGAGTTTTTCCAAAACCCAGGGAAACCATCGTTTTTCCAGTCTGGAAATCCACAACCCTGCTAGGCGATGTGACATAGCTAGGTGAAATGGCGTGTCTTTCACTACCGGAGAAATCATTCCAGGCAAGAATATTCCCCGTCTCCTGTTTGGTTTGAGTAGAACCGTTAAAATCTCCATTTCCGCCATTGTACAAAGTCGCTACTTCACTCGAGTTCAATTCACGGCTAAAAATTCTTAGTTCGTCTATACTTCCGTTAAAGTCACCTGTCTGGTCGGAATACGGTCTGGACAGTCCGAGCGAGACTGGAGAGTCTGACGAGGAGTCAAGCGGACCGCTAGTTGCAAATGCAGTTGTATTTGTAATTAGCTCACTTTTTCCTTCACGATTACTAAATGCATACAAGTGCCAAGTAGTACTTCCGACAACAGGGTCAATGGTAAATTCAACTTCGGTTCCTGGGGCACAGTAAGAACATTCAACCAATAAACCATCTTGCCCCGATGAATTGAATTGATCCTGATTTACCATTATCGTTTGAGCTAGGGCGGAACTGCTTAATGTGCAATTTCGCTCGCCCCCGCCCCAAGACTGACTGTAGAGGGCAAAGGTGTAATTCTCACCCGGTGTTAAGCCAGTAATTTTAATTTTTTGAGGATCTCCGTTAAATCGAAAACCATTACCTAAAATATCACCAATCTGCCCAGTCACAGTCGAGGTATTACTATTGTGCGTAAGATTAAAACCACTTGTAATAGACCAATTGGTACCCGAAGTTGCATTAGTACCTGTAAACGGCACTCCATTTACTGTTTTTGTCGCTCCATTCACATTGACTGCACAGGTGTAAGTGTGCGTGTTCGAAATTCCTGAATCGCTATCTCCAGTCAAGTGAGAGGTCGCCCAACCACTTATGTAAGCGGGCGATCCATCTAGATAGACATTGAGACCTTCTCCATAAGTAACGGATAAGTGGTGCCAAGTATTGTTGGAAATATTGGCATCATTAGTCGTATATACAAGGTCACTACCATTATCCAGATAAAGCTTGATCTCTGACCCAGTGGTTCCCAGTTCAAAATTATCATTAAAATCAGCACTGGCCTGAGCGAACAAGACATTAGAAATTGAATGAGCGGTCAGATTATCCTGAATATCACTCGATCGCTTGAACCACATTGAAATTGTAAAAGCAGAACCACTATCTAGGTGTTCGATCTTGGGTAAAACAAGCGCATCATTCAAACCGTCAAAGTGAAGGCCACCGTTAAACTTTGCCGAAATTCTGGAGATATCACCGATAAAACTTCCATGGTGTCCGTTTCCGGATTCATCAAAAGTTAGACTTTGATTACTCTCATTAAACGAATAAGCGGCGAGCTGATCTGCAACTGCAACCGAATCATTTCTTTCATAAGAAAGATCTGAATATAAACTAAAACTGTTATTTTCATCGGCTTGGTACCAGGCTGCCACTCCTCGAATGTCTGAAGGAGAAAACGGAATTTGATTAGAAATTCCTGCGGGTAATCCAGATACTGAATAAGTTAACCCGCTTGCTTGTCCTAAGTCCAAACTGATGATTTCGCTCCCGTAGGTGAGGGAAGGGGGTGCAATCGCGGGCAGGGCGGGGGAGGTAATCTTGACCAATACCCCAGTTCCGGCGCGAAGGGCTTCGTTTCGGGGGGCTTGATAATCTAATAGCCCTGAATCTCCCCGATAAAGATGGAATACATCCTCTGAACCAAGGGGCACATTGTAAAGGCGAATATCATCCATTCTTCCTAAAAAATACTGATTGATCGAACCTTGATTGACCGGATCCACCCCAATATTTAATGGGGCTGTTTGGTTTCGGATTAAATCGCCCATTACCCGTCGCTCGTAACGCTGATTATCGGATATAAAAGTACCATCAACATAAGTTCTTGCCACACCCCCAATGCCGCCGTTCGAACAGGCAATATGATACCAGCGGTTCCATCCGCTTAGATTGAAGTTGCTCACACCTTCGTTCGAATTCTCTGCTTCCCCAAATCGGTGATGGATAAATGGGCGAGTTGCATGGTCCGAATCACCAAGCCAAATCGCGTAATTTCTTCCGCTCCTTCCAAACACTCCGGTAAAGCCCTCATCATTCTTTTCCGGATAGATCCAGAGTGAAACGGTGTACTGGCCAAGTTCAAGCCCCGAATTATTGCCCACAAAAATTCGATCATCATTACCATCAAATGCAAACGCCCCTCCCTTCACGCCGGTAACTCTCTGGGGATTGCCATCGATTGTACCATTGAGCAAAGCATTACCCGTAACATTACTGGCAATAGTCGTGGATTGATTCTCATCTAATGTCCAATGGCCAACTAAATCACTGGCCCGGTAGTTGCTTGAAATAATAGATTTGTTTTGTCCCCCGGTTAAAAGAACCGTTCCTTCGGTTAAACTGCCTGAGGTAAGAAGAGAAATTCTTCCACCACCACCCGCACCAGCCAATGAAGAATTTCCAGTAGCATCTCCACCCCGTGCGTCGAGTAAACCGTTATTTGTAATTGAAGCCGCTTCTATCCGTATCGCCCCTCCGGACCCCGCCGCTCCTGAACCATCTCCGTTCGGCTGTCCATCTCCACCACGTACCGAGATTGTTCCGTTTGAATCAATTAAAATACTTCCAGTTACTTGAAAACTTACTGCTCCACCACCACCGCCGGCATTTCCCGAACCGGTTAACGAATGGCCACCACCAGAACCACCGATTAGGTTGGTAATAGAGTCGTCTCCGTACACTACTCCTGCAACTCCACCATTCAAGCCACCTGAACCAACACCTCCGTAACTTCCACCACCATTTGACTTACCAATCTCATAACCTCTTCCGCCTCCAGGCCCTTGCCCATTAAGGGCAAAATGAATGTTGGCAAATAAATCGGTGTTGCGAAGACCACGACCGGATGACCATCCTCCCGAACCTGCCCGCCCAGAATAAGTTCCCAGTAATCCACTCTGACCGTTCAGGGATATAGTTGTGTTAATCGTGGCATTTCCTTCTACCACTAACTCCAGGGAATTCCCGCCTTGCACTACCACGGTTACACCATTACCAAGCGAAAAATTGTTAAATGTGAAGGAACAAACCCCAAAACCGTACCGTTTGCCTACTACATCAACATAACTACGACGGATGATTCCATTTCCTTTCAAACCAGAAGTATGTGTCCATGCACCTCCGGTGTCTAAAATTAAAGTTCCCTCTGTAAGGACAAGATTGACAGGCGATGAGAGTGTTTTAATTCCTTCAAATACGGAGCCAGAAAAACCCGAAAAGCCGTCACCATTGCCAATTCCTCCGTTTACCTTAACAGTTCCGCGTTGAATCAAGCCATCAGAGATAAATGCCACCCGTCCGCCTCCACCAGCACCCCCGGCATTCGACAAAAAACGGGCTCCCGGTTCCCGTGAATCCTGACCGGAACCGTCACCTCCCTCCGCTTCAATAACTCCAAGATTAGAAATGCTGGCTCCTACCAAACGAACCGAACCTCCCGATCCAGCACCTCCCGAAAAATAGGCTCCCTGATTTTTATTAACCAACACAGAACCTCCGTTCATTGCGATCAAAACACCAGGTCGGATCTTCAAATCGCCGGCTGAAATTATTTCAATCGCTCCTCCACCGGCTGCCGCTTCTCCAAGATTACCCATGCCTCCTCCTGACCCGCCCATCAAAACATCCAAGGCACCTGATCCGTAGGAAATCCCCGATGGCCCCGACGCACCCGGACCTCCTTCGCCAGAATGAGAACCACCACCACCAGAAAGTCCACCGGCACCAGTGCCGCCTAAACTCAAGCCCTTACCAGGACCCTGAGCTCCTCCAAAACCTCCCAATCGTCCGAGCCCCACCCGAACCCCCTTAGCGGGATCATCCGCATAGTAGGCATCATGTCCATCCTGCAGAGTTCCACCAGGAACATGAGCCGAGCCAAGAACTTGGGAACCCGACAAACTTTTGCCAATACTTACATTACCATCACTAACAATGGAAAGTGAATTAACCCCTTCGAGAATGACCTGGTTTAAATTCGGACCGAGGTAAAAATCGGAAGTAAAATGAAAAGTTGCCTTACTCAACATCCAAGCACTACCATCGGGGGCGATATAGTTCTGACTAGTTAAGTTTGCGTCCATAACCTTGATCTCACCGCTTCCGTTTTTATCCCAAAATAACCCTGAAGAGCTCCCTTCTTCATTTGTACCTGTATGAAATCGTATCGTTCCCTGATCGTAGGCGAGGGTGGAGAAAGATCCTATTCCCGACCAGGATGAATGTTCCGTATTATTGGTTTCAAATCGATAATAGTAAGTCTCTCCACTATCTAAATTTGATAAGCTTACCGGAACCAAGCCCTCATTAAAAGAACCCAGCGAATTGGAAAGTGACCAATTGCCTGGACTTTGATTTCCGTCCGTTAGTCCATAGTAAAAAGTAACCGTATTTGAAACTCCGCCGGTATCAGTCAAATTACCGTTTATTTTTGCAGTACGACCACCCACCTCCTCAACGGTTCCCGCAGTAATGGTGGGTGCAGTCTTAGCACCGAGAGAATTAATTGTAAGCGAGGCATTGGCATCCCCCTTGGCGTTTGATGCAGTGACCGTCACGGTAAGGGAATTAGTAACAGTTGGCGTTCCCGATAATACTCCCGTTGCAGAGTTAAAAGTTAAACCCGATGGTAAGGTATCAGTAATCGAATATGAAGTAGCTGGGGGTTGAGTCCGAATTTGGTAATTCATCGCTTCACCATTCACCACAGTGATGTTCAAATCCGATAAAAACACAGGAGCGACTAAATAATTTAAATCATAGGAAAGGAATGAAGAGGAACTTTTTTGATTCTGATATGAATGTTTAATCCAAGCATCGCCACGAGCCACAGTGGAGACTCGAACTTCATCCAGGCTACCCGCAGTTCGCGATGTATCATCATAAAAAGAACCAATCTTGAGAGCCGTTCCTGCCACTGTATTAATCGTAGCGCTCGTAGAGGAAGCCGGTGCGTCCACTAAGTTCCCATTCACAAAGATTTGAGTTTCATTAAGGTCAGAACTCGCTCCAGAGAAAGTGACCGCAACATAATGCCATTCATCATCCGACAGGTTAAAGAATCCCTGCTCATGAGCACCTCCGGCAATCTCAACTCTGGGCCCTGTTGAATTCCATCCAAAATTCCAATAATTCCCTGCACTTCCCCAACTCAACAAACCACCACTCGCTTGTGCACTTTTCATCCACATAGAAATCGATCGGGCATTATTCCCTGTAATTCCATTGTATCCATTGATTGAGAAGTCATCATCATTACCATCAAGCAAGGAACCCCTTCCTACTATTGAACTCACACCAATAGTTACCCCTCCATTCCCGGTAGCCGTTCTTAAATTAGAGGAGGAATCAGTTGTATCTTCCATGTGCCAAACACCATCAAAACCACTCCAGAGACTTCCATCTGTCCGGTAGGATGGAACGGTTGTATTGTCGTCATTCCCCCAATAAGCAAAAACTTTACTGCTTGGACTAAGACTGGGAACCTTAACCCAAACTAATGATTCACCAGATGCATTCCATTCATCAACCTCGTACACTAATTCCGTATTGTCTTGATCATAAAAACGAAGATCCCCACCTGTACTTGGATCTGCAAATGAATTGAGGTCAAAACTGGGATGATTTGCCAAAGAAAGACGGACTAACATCGGGAAGTTCTCAACAGTTCCACCATTCCATTTCACCCTCAGGTAATTCTGTAAATTGCTCAGCTCTGTATTGGAAAGAACCCGGTTATAAAGAAGAACCTCGGCCACTTCTGAGTTGGAGAATTTCTCATTAGACTGAGATCCACCAAGAGCAAGAAACTTGGGCTTTGAATCAGAGCTTATAGTGGTATTTTGCTCAAAGACCTTAACTTGGTCCCTCCACAACACCGCATCTCCATTGCTGGAAAAAGTACCGGCAAAAAGGTGCCAATTCTGATCGGCAGAACTCGCCTGTGTGATCACCGAGCCCATTTTCCAATAAGACGAATTTCCTGCACCCAGTCCAAATACCCAATTCGTACCCACCGAACCGATCACCGTTTCATTTTGATCACCGGTATGTCTCATAAAAGAAAGAACCGTGTAATCAGAGAGTAACGAGCCAAAATCAAAACTTGAATAAAGTTGTGACAAACCATTGAAGTGGACTACTTTTTTGTCATTTAATGCCTGACTGATTAAAACTCGGGGGTCACCACGCACCCGGTCAAGTGGATGCCCCGCACCTGAAGAATCAGCCCACGAACTAAGCGTTGTACCATTGGCTTCGGCCAAATCCATCGCATCCAACTGGAGTACCAGACCTGGTAAATTGTTAGGGTTCTCGCCCGCAAGGGCACCCACTGGAGTTAAGTCTAATTTAGCCGAAAAATCATTGGGGTTATAAACCTCAATCAAATGACTTTGGTTCACGGTTGAATGAGGGTTAGTCACTGAAAGAGTTATCAATGAATTATTACTTTCTGTGGGAGTACCCGAAAGGACTCCGGATGTTGAATTAAAATCTAGCCAGGAGGGTCCACCTGCTATGGAAAGTGTTACCCCATGCTCGGTAAGAAAAGAAAAACTGCCAAATTGCCCAACCGCCCAACGCGAAAGAGTAGGGGAGTGTATAAGAGGAACCTGAATATTATACGGAATGCTTTCAGTCTTATCGGGGAAAGTTTGCTCAAATAGATTCGTGCTTATTCCTGAGCCTGTAATGGTTACTACCATCGGACTGGTGCTATTATCATTCGAAGGGGTGAGTTGGATTAAATAGACACCCGCCGACTGCCAGGCTGGGGTAGGATTAGTTTCAGTCGCATTGGTCACGGATAGATCAGCACTGGTAAATTGGCCACTACCAGTCGCGTTTAACTCAACAGGAAACCCATCCTCGAGGAAACGAATGGTGACTGGCTTGGGGATTTGTAAATTCGAATCGTAGGAGAATTCGATTGATCTATTATAAAAATCTCCGTTACCCCCACCATAAATCCCTGAGATTTCCGATGTGCTTAATTCAACATGATAAATTCTAAAGTCATCCACTTTACCTTCCGTCAAGCTCGATTCAATACCGTCCTGTGGTCCGAGTCGAAAAGCTTGAGCAAGTGGAAAGATTTGACTATTGGCAAAACTAGCTTCGCTATCAAAGGCTCCATTTAGGTAAAAGCGAACTCTCCGATTTTCTAAACTGTAAGTGAAGACAAGGTGCGACCATTGATTTAATGGAAGATATCCATTCGCCCAAAACTCATCTCCCGAAGTACCGGGTAAAGATTGTTGATTCAAACCACTCATCGAGAAAAGTGGGCGCTGCTTTCGTAATGAAAGCGACAATTCCGGGGCAATCCCATCCAAACTAAAAAGGTGAAAGTCTGAACTTTCAGGATTGATCCAAAAAGATAATGAAGCGACCTTTCCATCCTTACTCATCCCACCAGCAAGTTGGACCGCTTTTCCATCTGTTTTATTAAAAGAAACATGCGAACTTCCAAACTTACCCGGACTTTCCCAATTATTTGCGACTACTCCCAAATTTTGGCCAATAGGCAAGCCCCACTTACGGGCAAGGTAGTTTTGTACATTAAGACGATCGCTTTCTAATAGCGATGGTATACAAATAATTTCTGCAACTGCTCCATCGACTGATTGGTTTCGACCACGGTTCGTCATTACCATTAATCGTCTATTTGTACTTAGAGGAGTAAGATCAGTGATCTTAAAATCATTATTGCTACCATCCAGCCAATTTGAATGAGTTTGGTGAGTACGATCAAAAGAAAAGTTGAATAAATGATAAAATCCAGAAAGGTCACTATTGGCCATCGCAGTAGTTGAAATCGATGTAGTATCTTTTAACAACCTGGATCTAAATTGACTCTTATTTGTGGAAGAAAGCTGCCAACTCCCAAAGCCATTTCTATTACTATCGTAGGAAATTATCGAGTCACTCCAATCACTAATTCCACTATCATCAACTTGTGCGACAATGAACCACATCTGATCGAAATCATTGATTGTTGTGTTATCTTCAACAGTAAGAAATGTAGTACCATTAAAATCCAAAACATTTAAATCATTGTTCGTACGCACCCCAGTGATCGGACTTTGTCCGACGCTTAAAGGAGACAAGTGATTTAAGTTGCCACTCTTGTCACGCCATTGAGTTACCATTCCTGAATTTTCGTCGATAGTAGCAGAATCACTTGCGTCAAACCAAACAGTCTGAGAACTTAAAGTTGCAGGAGTCCATGATGGATCAAAATCAATCGATGAATCATAAGCCTTATTTCCTGTTCCTTCATTAAGTTCCCACCAAAGGCCGAGATTACTTTCCTTAATTCGATG
>ENA-OQVM01000509-OQVM01000509.1-marine-metagenome-genome-assembly--contig:-NODE-509-length-60050-cov-6.867924_pt1 | contig 60050 bp, 52 predicted proteins | sample MGYA00237776_ERZ505498 | MGnify/ENA primary metagenome ERZ505498 (study PRJEB26159, sample SAMN06265151) | marine metagenome | isolation source: Helgoland LTER site | place: Germany:Helgoland, sampling... | reverse complement strand
TCTTTAAAGTCTAAACTAACTGGCAACATGTTGGAAGATATGGAAATAAGAGATCAAATCCATAATTTAGAAATGAAGAAAAATGGTGTTAAGCCCGAAGATTCCCATTTTGACTGTATAGGTTGTGGTTCTTAAATTATCCTTTACTACATAAATTAATTTTTCTGCCCTTACAAAATTGTGTTACTACAATAAATGTAAATACTATTTATTAAATAAATTATATAGTATTTATATATTTAATCTCTTGGTCCGAATTCCGAGTTTTTTTATTACTCACAACTAATACAGCTAAGACCTTCTTTTTCCATTTTCCAATAGTGGCCAAGCATATCATAATCCCACATATTATTAACATTTTTAATGTCGTAAATTAAGTCCTCTAAACTATGATCTAAGAAAATAACCACACCAACAGGAATTTCTAAAGTTAAATCTAATTCTTGCATACGCCATTTTTGTGTAGAGATAGTGAAAAAATCATCAAATATTAGATTATCATCTTCTAATAAAAATTCAAATCCAACTTCTTCTGTTCTTTCTTTTGCTATCTGCTTGTTTTTACCCCTTGCAATAACTTCTTTAATTAAATTAAAATTATCATTTTTGCTTTTTACAACATCTAACTGCATTCCAATACCGATTAAGTTATCTTCAAAAGGAGTGACTTTGAATTGTGGTATTAAACCAGGGATAGTTTTAACCAACTCTCTATTAACATCATTCATACTTAAATAAAGAGTATCACTTTCTGTAATGATCTTTTCAATAATTGTATTTTTTGCTTCTTCTTGAAATTCTATTGAAATATCTTCTGCTGAATTAAGAAGAAAAAATAAAGAAATTATCCATAAAACAAATATTCCTATTTTGTAATTCATATGGATTTTGGTGTTATTAACTAATCTTAATCCAAATAGAAAAATTGCAACTATTGGTATTCCAATAAATAGAGAGAACCATGTTGCTGATTTATTGTTAAAGAAATTACTGTACACATGTTCAACCATTGGATGGTTTTGGAATAAAATTTCTGCACCAGAGAATACAAAAGAGAAAATAAGGAGAAGTAGGATTCCTCCAAATAAAATGCAAAAAATCCCAAAACAACTTCCTGCAAATTTAAATATCCCTGTAATTACACGGATACAGAAATCTACTATTTTTCTGAAAAAACTATTTGCTCCAAATATTTCATTTGTGTATTTCTTATCAGCATCTAATATTTTATTTTCTATAATATTCAATTCATCTTTAATATTCTTTTCAATATTATTGATGTTTACTTTTTCTCCTTTCATCTCTAATTTTTCAGCAGTAGTTTTAGCAGATGGAAGTGCAATCCAGAACATTAGATATAGAAATGGTGCTCCTGGCCCCATTATAAATAATAGGAAAAAAAATATAATTCTACTCCAAAATACACTTATATCAAAATAATTAGCCGTCCCGCTACAAACTCCACCAATCATTCTTCCTTCCTCATCTCTGAAAAATTTTCTTCTTTTCCCTTTTTTTAAGTCTTCTTCTTTATCCTGCTGTTTTGGAGGTTTTTCCTGTTCAATTTCATCATCATATTGGCTAGGCTCACCCATTATAGAAATTATTTCATTTACATCAGTTAGTGAAACTGCTTCTTTAGTATTCAATCGTTCTGTAAATAGTTCAGTAATTCTTCCTTCAATATCTTTTAATATTTCGTCAGCACTTTCTTCATTTTTAAAATGATTTTTTAGTGTATTTAGGTAATTGTTCAATATTTCAAAAGCATCCTCATTAACATGAAATACTGTTCCTGCTAGGTTAATGTTTACTGTCTTTTTCATCATTTTTTGTTTTGGTGGTTAATCGTACTGCTTTTGCTAAATCTATCCATGTGCTATCCAACTCTCTTAAAAAGGTATTTCCTTTTTCAGTAATAGAATAATATTTTCTGGGTGGTCCTGCGCTTGATTCCTCCCAACGGTATTGCAAAATTTCAGCGTTTTTTAAACGAGTAAGTAGGGGGTAAAGCGTTCCTTCCACTACTATCATTTTTGCTTTTTTTAGCTTTTCGATAATATCAGAAGGGTAGGCCTCTCCATTTTTTAAAATGGAGAGGATGCAGTATTCCAAAATTCCTTTTCGCATTTGAGATTGTGTATTCTCGATTTTCATATTGTAAATATATATAAAAATATAGTACTATGCATTACAAAGTACTATAAAAATAAATAATAGGGACTATAGATTAAATTAAGAAAGTACATGCTTTTTAGATCATTTAGGAATGATAAAAGACTGTTGATTTAATTAAATTTTATGATTTTTGGATATGTACAAACACTGTAAACTGAATGGTTTAATTATGTAATTGTTATTTTCCAATACAAAAATTAGCAAAAATATTACCCAATAACTCATCACTAGAAATGTCTCCGGTAATTGTTCCAATATAGTATAGTACCTGTCTTATATCCATAGCAATTAAGTCTCCAGGTATATTTTCAGAAAGCCCCTTTTCTACTTTAATGAGTTCATTATAAGCTAGTTCTAAAGCTTCAAAATGTCGCATATTACTAATTACTACACTTTCGTTATGGACATTATTTCTCTCAAATAGTTCAAAGATACTTTCCTTTATTTCCAATGTATTTGGAGTGGTTTTTAAAGAAACTGTTAAGTGGTCTTTGGGAACATCTATAGAACTTTTTACCAAGTCTATCTTATTGGCAATTACCAAACAAGGAACTTTATTTTCAACATATTTCCTTAAATCTTCATCTACTTCTTTCTCAGTAGTTGAACAGATGTCATATATATAAATAACCAAAGACGACTGGTTGATTTTTTCTAGGGTTTTGGCAACTCCAATTTTTTCAATTTCGTCTTCTGTATTTCTAATGCCAGCTGTATCCACAAGTCTAAAGTCTATGCCATTAATAGTAATTATTTCTTCTATAGTGTCTCTTGTAGTTCCAGCAATGGAAGAAACAATAGCTCTGTTTTCATTGAGAATATTATTAAGTAAAGTGGATTTTCCTGCATTGGGTCTTCCCGCAATTACTGTACTAACTCCATTTTTAATAGCATTTCCATACTGGAAAGATTTCTTTAGCTGGTCTATATGAGTTATTAAATCCTGAATTAATTGATTTAAATGTGTTCTGTCTGCAAATTCAACATCTTCTTCTGAAAAATCTAGTTCTAGCTCTATAAGCGAAGCAAATTCAATTAGTTTATTTCTTAAGATCTTTAGCTCAGAGGAAATCCCTCCTTTCAATTGTTTTATGGCAATTTCATGAGCAGCACTAGACTTAGAATTGATTAAATCTGCGATTGCTTCAGTCTGGCTTAAATCTAATTTGCCATTTAAAAAAGCACGTTTAGAAAATTCTCCTGGCAAAGCCAGTCTTGCACCATTATTAATTAATAATTCAATTATTTTTTGTTGTATAAATGTAGATCCATGACAATTAATTTCTACTGTATTTTCTCCTGTAAACGAATGAGGGTTTTTAAAAACAGCAACTATCACATCATCTATTATTTGCTTTTTTTCGATTATTTTCCCGTATAAAACTTGGTAACCACTAGTGTCTTTAAGCGATTTAGAAAATATTTTTTCTACTATGGAAAAAGAATCAGGTCCAGAAATTCTTATCAATGAAACACCTCCAATTCCTGGTGGGCTTGAAATAGCACAAATACTTTCAGATTTATACGAATCGTTACTCATTCCACAAATATATGTAGCTTTTTATCGTATTTTATATATAAACCACTAATTTTAAAATATGAAAGCATTCTTGTCTTTAATCTCTTTATTTCTATGGTTCTCTATTCATAGTCAAGAGGAGCCAAAGTTTAGCGTTAGAGGAGGGCAAAAGACTAGAGACCTTGGATATGTTTCTAAACGAAAAGCCTTGGACTGTAACAAAGACTTGGAATGGGCTCCAGGATCTACTATTGTCTTTCACAAAAAGTCTGGAAAACCATATACTGGTACTTGTGTATCTTATTACGATAACAGAAAACTAGAAAGAAAAACCAACTTTATTTTAGGTAAGGAAAATGGCGAATGCTTTACTTACTACAAAAGTGGAGAGGTCAAAGTAAAATCTATATATGTAGAAGGTATCGAAAATGGAACTTGGGGATATTGGTATGAAAATGGTCAAGTTGCTTGGGGAAATACCTACGATATGGGCAGTAGAGAAGGACAATGGCTGTATTTTCATGAAAATGGCAAACCTTCAAAATCATTGTCCTATAAAGACAATTTGTTAGATGGGACTCAAACCTATTATTACAAGGATGGAAAACCAAAGAAAATCATTAACTACAAAGAGGGGAAATTCCATGGTTCTTACACTACTTTTTATCCAGATAGTGTTCTTAAAATGTCCAAATTTTATAAAAGTGGTGTTGTCGATGGTGACGATTTATACTTTCATGACAATGGTAAAAAATCTTTTGAGAAACATTGGGACGATGGTATACAAACTGGTAGATGGGAGTATTATTATAAAAATGGACAATTAAAAAAAATAGGAGAATGGAAAGAAGGTCTTAAAGATGGAAAGTGGGAACATTATCTAGAAAATGGCAATAAAACTGATTTTGGCTTATTTAGCAAGGGTAATTTATGGATGGTTTTAGAATTTGATAGGTTTGGTGTAGTTAAAGACCATGAAGAAGAAATTAAATTTAATGAGATGCTTAAAAACAAGTCATCTATTGAAGCAAGTCAGTCAAGAAAGGGAAGAAGAAAACTAAGAAGAAAATTAAGAAAAGAAAAAGCAAAACTAAAAAAGAAAAAAGAAGCAGGTGAGAAAGTTGAAGATGGAAAATAAAGTGAATAAGCTTCCTTTAATGGAATTGTTTAATACTTTACAAGGAGAAGGATTTCATACAGGAAAACCAGCTACTTTTATTCGTTTAGCAGGTTGTGATGTAGGTTGTTTTTGGTGTGATGTAAAAGAAAGCTGGGATTCGGATTTACACCCTAGTATATCTGTAGAAAACATTGTAAGTCAATCTCTAAATTACAAAGCAAAGTTTGCTGTTATAACGGGTGGAGAACCAACTCTACACGATATAAATAGCCTAGTAGACCAACTCAAAGAAAAAAACTTTTATACTGCTATTGAAACAGCAGGAACCAATCCGCTGCCCAATAATATTGACTGGGTATGTTTTAGCCCTAAGAAATTTAAAGATCCAATTCCTCAAATATATCAAGTAGCGGATGAACTGAAAGTTATTATTTTTCAAAAAAGTGATCTTAACTGGGCTCTAGAACATGAAAAAAAATTAACTAATAAAGATTGCAATTTGTATGTTCAACCAGAATGGTCAAAAAAAGATAAGAATCTTCCATTTATTCTTGCATTTTTAGAAGAAAACCCTAGGTGGAGATTATCGATTCAGTCGCATAAATATTTAAATATATCTTAGTTTATGGATAGATTATTATTGTTTGTTATTTCATTTTTTTTATTGAGTTCCTATTCTAGTCAAAGTGCACTGTATTCTTCTTACAACAAAAAAGCAATTAAGCTTTACGAAAAAGCCATAGCATGTTACCAAGATATTAGTCCTTTAAATGGAAGAGGAAATCTAACTGGAGCAGAAGAATATCTTCTAAAATCCTTGGATAAAGATTCTACATTCTCAGAAGCATATATCTTATTATCTCAGGTTAAAGTAAAAATGGGGGATATTAACTCTGCTATTTTTTACAAAGAAAAAATGATGGCTGTAAATCCAATAGTTCCTTTAGTCGAATATTTTTATTTAGCAGGAATGCATATGGCTATTGGAAGCTATGAAAAGTGTCTTAAAAATGCAGTGAGATATAAGAACTCTCCATTGGCAGATCAAAGATATATGGGTAGTATTGATAAAATGATTGAGAATTGTCAATTTGCAATAGAAGCTATTAAAAATCCAGTAGATTTTGATCCAATAAATTTAGGAAGCTCCATAAACTCAGAATTACCAGAATATTTTCCGTCAATTACTGCCGATGATTCTACTTTTTTATTCACAAGAAGAGTAAATGATTTATCTGCACCAGGCGGAAGACAAGAAGAAATTTTTGTTTCTAAGAAAACACCAAGTAACAATTGGTCTAATAGTTCTTTAGTAAGCAATGCCATAAATACCAAATATAATGAAGGGGCGCCTACTTTTAGCTCTGATGGTCAATACATAATTTTTGTGGGTTGTGAAACTGGGGCAAAAGGAGATTATCAATACGGTGGAGATAGAAAAGGCTATGGAAGTTGTGATTTATTTTATAGCCAAAATAATGGGAGAAACTGGTCGAAACCAGTTAATCTAGGACCAAAAATTAATTCAAAGCATTGGGAAACCCAGCCATCTTTCTCTTCTGACGGAAAGACACTTTATTTTATTAGAGGAATGACTTACGACCGACAACGAAGAAATCCCAATAATCAAGATATTTATGTAACTACTATTACAGAGGATGGACAATGGTCTAATCCTAAAAAAATATCTTCCAATATAAACACACCATACAGGGAAGAATCTGTTCAGATTCACCCCGATGGAAAGACGCTATATTTTGCAAGCAACGGTCATCCAGGTATGGGAGGATTAGATATTTATATGTCTCGAAAGTTAGAAGATGATTCATGGTCTAAGCCCATAAATTTAGGATATCCAGTAAATACATTTGTAGATGAAAATTCTATATTAATCTCACCTAAAGGAGATTTAGGTTATTTCTCATCCAACAGAGATGGTGGTTTTGGAGATTTAGATTTATATAGCTTTATATTAAACGATCAATTTAAACCACAGCCAATTACCTATTTAAAAGGAAAAATTATTGATGCAGACACCAAACTAGCTTTGACAGCATCTTTTGAATTGTCAGATCTTGAAAAAGACAATTTAATTTCTCAAATGCAATCCAAACCTGGAAATGGTGAATTTTTAATTACAGTACCAAAAAACATTGATTTTGCTTTACATGCTGAAAAAGAAGGTTATATGTTTTATTCTAGAAATATTTATAGAGATAATTTGAGTCTTTCAAAGGATGGTTTTTTAATAATTGAATTAGAAAAAGTAAAACCAGGAACTTTTATTTTAGAAAATATTTTCTTTGAAAAGAGTAAGTCCAGTCTTAAAAAATCTTCTTTAGTTGAGCTCAATAAAGTTTTAAAATTAATGCAAATTAATCCAGATTTGAAGGTTCAAATAAGTGGTCATACTGATAGTGATGGAGACGATGATTTTAACTTAGAATTATCTATAAACAGAGCAAAATCTGTAGTAAATTGGTTGATAGATAATAATATTGATCAAAATCGACTTTCGTTTAAAGGTTACGGAGAAACAAGACCTATAGAAGAAAATAATTCTATTACCAATAAAGCCAAGAATAGAAGAACTGAACTTACTATTATTGAATAATGTTAAATTTATCTATTAAATGGTTTTAGATTTCATTAAAAATACAATTAAAAAAACTTTTCCCTTTACCCATAACATGCGTTATGATGTACAAACATTTAAAATCATGAAAATTGTTTTGGAAAATGAATCAACTTTTATAGATGTTGGCTGTCACAAGGGCGAAGTATTGGACCAAGCTTTAAAGCTTTCTCCAATGGGTAGTCATTTTGCTTACGAACCTATTCCATATTTATACGATGAATTAATAGTAAAATACAAAGACAAATGTGTGGTCAAAAACTTTGCTATCTCTGATAATTCTGGAAATTCTGATTTTCATCATGTTGTTTCAAATCCTGCATATAGTGGAATTAAAAAGAGATCTTATCCAAAAGAAGAAAAGATAAGTAAGATTAAAATTAAGACCACTACTTTAGACGATCAGCTAATCAATGAGAACAGAGTTGACCTAATAAAAATAGATGTAGAAGGTGGAGAGTTTGGCGTATTAAAAGGGGCAGAAAAAGTTATTGAAAAATTTCATCCTGTTATTATTTTTGAGCATGGATTAGGAGCTTCTGATTATTACAACACAAGCTCAGAAGATATTTTTGATTTTTTTGAAAATTCTAAATATTCTCTTTTCACTTTAAAAGGATTTATTGGTGAATCTTCCCCTTTGCAAAAAGATAAATTCAACGATCTTTACAATAGAAATAAAGAATATTACTTTCTTGCAATGTTTAAAGTTTGATAATTTTAAAGTACTCTTTATTTAGATTTTTCTGTACTTCTAGTAGATAAATTCCAGTTTTAATATTCTCTAAACTGATTTTGTAACTGTTGTAAATATATTTTTCAACTAATTCCCCACTTAAACTATATATTGAAATTTTACTTCCAGTCTTAATATTTTTAAATTCTATAAAATCTTTGGTAGGGTTTGGATAAATACCTGTCCTATTAAAATTAATTTCACTATTGCTAAGTAAGAGATTGTTGTCATAATTACTGTCCCATAACCCGTTATTTGTCTTGGATATGAATATATCTGTAAATCCATTATTAGTTTCTTGAGTATTGCCAATTGCTACAAATCCATTGCTATATAAAAGAGTATCTAATCCATTTGCAATATCATTTATATTTCCATTAATGTTAGAAGTTCCTACTTGAATCCATTGGTTATTTAATTCTGCATAAAAAATCTTATTATTTGAAAATTGGTGAATATTTGAAATTAGATAATAGTTATTGGAACTAGGTTTTTTAATTACCTCTACGCAGGATTGTCCACTCTCTGAATAATAATTGAAATCTGCATAAAAAAGATGATTTCCTGCAGTGTCAATTCCTCCAACTAAATAAAAAGTTCTGGGTATAATATTGGTTGGCTGCATCGGATGAGTACTTCCACAAAAAATAATTTGATTGTTTATTTTGGTGATTGACTTTCCATTACTAAATATGCTGTCACTGTAAAAATTCCATAAAGTATCTCCATTTTCTTTACAGCTAGTAATCCATAAGGTAGGTTCAAGATTGAAGTTGTAACTACTTCCAATACAAAACAATTTGCCATCATCAGATTGGACAATATCTTCCAACTTATCTTCTAAATTACCACCATATGTCTTCATCCATAGAGAGTCTCCAAGAGAATTAATTTTTAGAACAAACCCATCTCCATTTATACTTCCATAGTTATAGGTTTGTCCAACCACATAAAAATTATTAGAATCTACTGTAGATTTAATTATTTTGTTCCCAAAATCCCAATCTGCTCCCCCATATCTTTTAGACCATTCTAAAGCTCCATTTTTATCTATCTTAACGATAAAAACATCGTAATTTAAATTTTGACTATTGGAGTATCCACATGCAATAAAACCCGAGTCAGCAGTTTCAATAATACTCTTTCCATAATCAATATTTGGCCCACCAAATGTTTTGTGCCACATTACTTCTCCAATATTGTTTGTTTTTATAATGTATAAATCTGTTAATCCATTGCCATAACTTTCTGTTGCCCCAATTGCTGCAAATCCACTGTCCGCACAAGAAATTATATTTTCTCCATAGTCGTTTCCATTTCCTCCATAAGATTGAAAGAAGGTGCTTTGACTCTTTACATTCAAAAAGCAAACCATTAAAAAGAATATTGAAATATTTTTTTTCATTTAATTTTCCAATTCAAATTTAAAACAATTCCTAAAGATTTTCCTAAAGAAGGTATTAACCCTATGCAATTTTGAAGAATGATTTGAGCATTTATTTTTTCAGTACTGTAGGAGGTATTTATTCCCCACTGAAACTTATTGTATCCACCGTAACTTAAATTAGATCCATAATTTAATTTCTTTTTATTTCTATAATTAAATCCAAAGTAGGAATTAGGTAAATATTGTGAATTGTTTCTATAAAATGTTCCTGCAAATAGTTCTAAATTATTTATAGATTTTACAACATTGAATTTAACTTCAAATGGAGTACTAGAAATAATTCTATTACTAGAAGTGTATGGTTGAAATGGTGTTGAAATTTCACTACTCAAATTGTTGATATTGGTTATTTGATGAAATGACAACCCAGAATAAGTAAATGATGTATCGTAATTAATAGTTTCAATATTACTGTGAAGAAACATTACTCCTAAATTTTTTATTTCTAGTTCGTACTCTAAATCAGTCGACTTAAAATCATCTTTTATTTTAAAATTTAGTCCAAGACTATTTCCATTTTTTTTAAAAGCACTATTGTTGTTTCTAATAAAAGAAATATTTGGATTTACAACAACATTCCAATTGTAGTTACTATTGAAATCAATTAAATCATTTTCTCCAAAACTACCATTGTATTCCTGCAGAATATTACCAATCACTAACCCAAGAGAGAAATTTTTATAAAACTTTCCAAAATTAATTAATTGGTGATTTCTAAAATGAAAATTAGTATTTCCTATAGAAATTTGTTGATTTAAGTCTTCATTTCCTCTAAAAATTAAATCGTATAAACCTTGTTGGTATTTTCCTGCTGCACTTATTTTATTTTGTAAAGAAAAATACCATCCATTTAGTTCACTATTTTCTTGGTATATATTTACACCAAAGTTCATGTCAGTTTCAAAACCTGATCTTTGAGTTTTAGCAATGGAATAAGAATTTCCTTTTTCACTTTTATCAATAAATCCGCCAAAGTATATTTTATTGAAAAAATTCACTGGTAAATGGGTGGAGCCAACAGAACCATAGAAAGAACTAATTACTTCAACTTTAGTTGTTTTTTTGGAAATTGAATCCTTTTTTAATGAGTAGCATTTAATCTGGGCGATTATTAAAAATAAAATGGTTAAATATTTCAATTCAAGTTAATTTTTGAATTTACATCCATATTTATACTGTAAAAGAGGTTCTTATTTCCAAGAATTGGAAAATAGTTTGTAGAGTCAGGACTAGAAATTACAAGTTCTATTATTATCCTATTGTCATTTTGAAGTTCAATTAGAAAATCATTATCCAAATCCAGTTCATTTATTGAGTTTGTTGCCTGAACAAAATTCCCTAAATTATCAACTTGACAATGATTGATACAAATAGGAGAGGAGTTTAGAATTTCGCCGGACATAAGTTTTAAATAGGCACAACATTTCCAGGGAAATTCATTGGTAAAATCCAATTTTATTAATGCATCGTTAACAGCTATATTTTTTGGTAATTCATAATTTAAAGTATCTAAAAATACAATAGAATCAAGGTTCTGTTTTAATGGAATATCTACTGAAAGATTTAAAGAAAGTGGATGTTGTTGATACATAAAGTCATTGTATCCAGATTGGTTCCCTAGTGGGTTTGTAAGTAGTTGATAGTCGATATTTATTTGTTCTGGAAACATAGATATCAATTGGGGAAGATTTGAGTTACTATTATTGAAATTAATATTCATTTCACTATATTGAAAATCGTGTCCTAAATCCAAAGCTCTATTGATATTTATATTTTGATTTATCGATAGGTGGTCTAAAGTTACCACTTGGTTCTCTTTTTTAAAATCAATTTTATTCAATTTTAATTGTGCATCTATCCCAATCCCGTTTTTAATTAAAATTTCAAATTCTGAGTCATTTATTTCAAAGTTTTTTGACTTTAGATTTTCCATGAATGGAATTTTAATTTCAGTAGTATCTACAATATTTTCACTGCCTAAATAACCTAATGCAGAAGCAATTTTTAAGGAAGATATTTCAAATTTAATTACAATATAATCGTTGTTTTGAAATACCAAATCTTGGGTATTATCCGAAGATATTCCAATTGTAAATAGGGTGGAAATATGGTTAAATACAGTACCATTTTTAGTTAAATCAAATTTAAAACCATTCAAGTTTAATTTCCCGGTAGAAACTCCTTGAGAAATTGGAGTTGATATAAGTGCGTTAAAATTATTGCCAATTGGATTTAATGCATCTAATATGGATAAGTTAATATCTATTTTTCCACCAATACTACTTTCCACAGTATAATCAAAAATCAAAGAGTCAAATTGTAATTCTTTCAGTTCGATAGAACTAAAATCAAAATAATGACTTTCCGTAAACTGGTAGGGGATTTGAAATCCTGGGGAAAATTGTATTCCAGAAAGTATGCTAGGAATTTTTATACTGTCTACAAAATCTAATTGAATACTTTGGTTAATTATATCCTTGCCTAATTCATATAATTCAAATGTATCTTTAAAAGATAGATAGGTTCCATCATCACTTAAATAAAGTTTGTCCTGTTTTATAAAGCTATTTAGATTTAATGTATCAGAAGATATTGGCAACTTATAAAATGTATTCCATGAAACTGAGTTTCTGTTTTTTTTACAGCTGGAAATGATGGTTGCAATTATTAAAATGAAATATATATTTTTCACGAACTAAAATTAGTCAATTCAAGTTATTAGATCTTTATTTTAATCATTAGTATTTCCCTTTCCATATTTTTTCTATTAGCTTACCATACTCTGATTCTTTTTTATTTTGCTTTGGTTTATAAATGGAAGTTCCTTTTATTTCATCAGGAAGAAATTCTTGCAAATGGAGTTTGTCTAAATTGTCATGACTATATAAATAGTCTTTTCCGTAATCTAACTCTTCCATAAGTTTAGTTGGTGCGTTTCTAAGCGATAAAGGAATACTAGAATCTCCTTTTTCTCTAACAATGGATTGGGCTTTGTTTATTGCTAAATATGCCGAATTACTTTTAGGAGAAAGAGCTAAATAAATTGCACATTGTGAGAGAACAATTCTCCCTTCTGGCCATCCAATTTTTTGAAGAGCATCAAAACAATTGTTTGCCATTACTAGTGCTGTTGGATTGGCCAACCCAATATCTTCAGCTGCAGAAATAATTAATCTTCTAGCAATAAATTTGGGGTCTTCATTCCCTTCTACCATTCTGGCTAGCCAATAAACTGCTGCATTAGGATCGCTTCCACGAATTGATTTTATGAAGGCAGATATAATATCGTAGTGCATTTCCCCTTTTTTATCATATTGAGCTATATTTTGTTGTATAGATTGTTGCACTAGTTCATTGGTTATTTCAACTGTATTTTCGTCTAGATTTAAGACCACCAATTCAAAAGCGTTTAGTAATTTTCTTGCATCTCCTCCAGAAATTCTTAAAAGAGCTTCAGTTTCCTTAAGAACTGGTTTTTTCTTTTCAATTGCTGAATCCATTAGTGCCAGATTTAAAAACTTTAATAAATCTTCTTTGCTATGATTTTTTAATACAAATACTTGAGATCTAGATCTTAATGCTGGAATGACTTCAAAAGATGGATTTTCTGTAGTAGCTCCAATTAAAGTTATCTGCCCTTTTTCTACAGCAGAAAGCAGAGCGTCTTGTTGAGACTTGCTAAATCTGTGAATTTCATCTATAAATAGTAGTGCATTTCCTTTTCCAAATATTCCTTGATTTTTCACATTACTGATGATGTTTCTAATGTCTTTTACCCCGGAACTAATAGCAGATAGAGAATAAAAAGGTCTATCTAATTCATTGGCTATAATTTCAGCTAAAGTAGTTTTGCCAACTCCTGGAGGTCCCCATAAAATCATGGAGGGAACAGCTCCGTTATTTACAGCTTTTTTAATTGGTCCATTTGGCCCAATTAAATGACTTTGGCCAATAAAATTTTCAAAACCTTTAGGTCTTATTCTTTCAGCAAGCGGTATAAGAGGAGCTTCCAATTTTTTTTATTATAAATATAATTCAATTTTAATGGTCGAGTGTTTATAAATTATCCAAGTTTTCCAACTTCATGTTTTAATTTATTACATTTTTAAATAAAATTATTTAATGCATTTTCATTTTATAGCTATTGGAGGTAGTGCTATGCATAATTTAGCAATTGCACTTTTTTTAAAAGGAGAACTGGTGACAGGTTCTGACGATGAGATTTTTAGTCCATCCAAAGAAAGATTAGAAAAATATGGACTATTGCCAGAAAAAATTGGCTGGACTCCAGCTCTTATAAATGACAAGATAGATACTGTAATCCTTGGAATGCACGCAAGAATTGACAATCCTGAATTGTTAAAAGCAAAAGAACTCCAAATTCCAGTTTTTTCTTATCCAGAATTTATTTATGAGCAAACTAAAAATCAGCTAAGAGTGGTGATTGGTGGTAGCCATGGAAAGACGTCAATTACTAGCATGATTCTTCATGTTTTGAATAAAAATAATATAGACCATAACTATATGGTTGGAGCCCAACTTGAAGGTTTTGATTGTATGGTTAGATTATCCGACTCTTCTAAAATAGCAATTATTGAAGGAGATGAATATTTATCTTCTCCAATTGATAGAAGACCTAAATTTCATCTCTATAGACCAAATATTGCTGTAATAAGTGGAATTGCTTGGGACCATATAAATGTTTTCCCAACATTTGAAAACTACATAAAACAGTTCCATATTTTTGCTGAAAGTATTCAAGATGAAGGGGCTTTAATATTTTGTGAAGAAGATGAAAACCTAAATGATATGGTCAATTCAAATACCTATTTATGCCAATTAATTCCCTACAGTACTCACAATCATATAATAGAACAATCCAATACATTACTTATAGATGATAAAAACAACAGACATCCAATAGAAATTTTTGGAATTCATAATCTTCAAAATTTAAAAGCTGCTCAGTTAGTATGTGAGAAAATTGGAATTGATAAAATAGACTTTTATCAATCTGTATCGGATTTTAAAGGAGCATCTAAAAGAATGGAATTGGTAAAGGCCAATGATCACTCTGCGTTTTATAAGGATTTTGCGCATTCACCTTCCAAATTAAAGGCAACGACCAACGCATTAAAAAATCAATTTCCAAAAAGAAAATTAGTAGCCTGTATGGAGTTACATACTTTTAGTAGTTTGAACGCAGAGTTTCTAAAATTATATTCTCAAAGTATGCTTGCAGCCGATATAGCTTATGTTTATTACAATCTTGAAACAATTAAGCATAAAAGACTTGAAAATATTACAGAGCAAGACGTTTATAATGCTTTTGAAACTCCTAATGTTAAAGTTTTTACTTCGTCTGATGATTTACAAAATCAATTGTTTTCAGAAAATTGGGTTAATTCTAATCTTTTAATGATGAGCAGTGGTAATTTTGACGGCTTAGATTTCGATAGCATAGCCAATAAAATAATTTAAGTTTTCTTTTGAAATAAATTTGTTAAAAGACTTATTATTAAGGTAGATATCATCCCTAAAAACAAAAATGAGAACAAACTAATTGGAAATACTTTTGCTGGTTTTAATATATCATTAATATTTTCTTGCTGCATTTCTAATAGGTCTTGTGCAGATTTTCCATTGTAAAAGTCTGGATTTGAATTTATATTCAGTTTCGCTTGTCGTAAAGTTTCAGGATTTTCCGATAGTTCGATTAGCGATTGTTTTTTATTTTCTAAAAACTCCGGATTTATCCACTTGTGGTAACTGTAGAAATAAAAACTTATCGATAAGGAGAATACAATACTTATTAAAATTCCCTTTTTTAAGTTATCAATTCTAGAAATAGTCGGGTTTTGATAATTTACAGCTAATACAATGGCTATTATTAGGTTTAAGGAGTGAAAAACAAAACTAATTAAGCTCAATTGAAAATCAATTTCGCGATTGGATTGATGAATTATTAATTCAAATACTAGTGAAATAATAATGGCAATAAAAGAAGTTTTTATGTACTTAAACATTATCCATTCATAGATACCAAGAACTCCTCGTTTGATTTTGAAGATCTAAGTCTATCTTTTATAAATTCCATAGCTTCTACTGGATTCATGTCCGCTAAATGTTTTCTAAGTATCCAAACTCTTTGTAAGGTTTCTTTATCCATTAACAAATCTTCTCTTCTTGTTCCAGATGTAAGTATGTCAATGGCTGGGAAAATTCTTCTATTAGATATTTTTCTATCCAATTGTAATTCCATGTTACCAGTTCCTTTAAACTCTTCAAATATTACTTCATCCATTTTAGACCCAGTTTCTGTTAGTGCAGTTGCTAAAATAGTTAGTGACCCTCCGTTTTCAATTTTTCTTGCCGCTCCGAAAAATCTTTTTGGCTTATGAAGCGCATTGGCATCAACACCACCAGTTAGTACTTTTCCTGAAGCTGGCATCACCGTATTATATGCTCTTGCAAGTCTGGTTATAGAATCTAAAAGAATACAAACATCATGACCACACTCCACCAATCTTTTGGCTTTCTGTAGAACTATGTTGGCTACTTTTACGTGTCTGTCTGCTGGTTCGTCAAATGTAGAGGCAATTACTTCAGCTTTTACACTTCTTTGCATATCGGTAACTTCTTCTGGTCTTTCATCAATTAATAAAACCATTAAATAGGTCTCTGGGTGATTGGCAGCAATAGCATTTGCTACATCTTTAAGTAATACAGTTTTCCCAGTTTTAGGTTGGGCTACTATCATTCCCCTTTGTCCTTTTCCAATAGGAGAAAATAAATCCATAACTCTAGTAGAAATAGATTCTTGGCTGTGTCCAGTTAAGTTAAATTTTTCAGATGGAAATAAAGGAGTTAAAGATTCAAAAGGAACTCTGTCTCTGATGTATTCTGGATCTCTTCCATTAATTTTATCAACTTCTACCAATGGAAAGTATCTTTCACCAAATTTAGGAGGTCTTACAATTCCTTTTATGGTGTCTCCAGTTTTAAGTCCAAAAAATTTAACTTGAGATTGAGATACATAAACATCATCAGGGGAGGATAAATAATGATAATCAGCCGATCTTAAAAATCCGTAGCCATCTTGCATTAGCTCTAAAACACCTTCGCTAATAATAATTCCTGCAAAATCGTATTCATAATCCTCACGTTTATTATTTCTTTCGTTATTTCTATCCTTATTTCTGTCGTTGTTTCTGTCTTTATTTCTGTCGTTGTTTCTATCCTTGTTTCTATCGTTAGTTCTATCGTTGTTTCTATTATTAGTTCTATCGTTAGTTCTATCGTTGTTTCTATTGTTAGAGTGAACAGGTTTTTTTCTAGGTTCTGTTGCTCTTTCTGGCTTTTTCGCACTAGTATTACTAGCCTCTACCTTAGGATTAGTAGTTTCTTTTTTATCGTTTTCAGAGGATGGTTTAAGAGCTTGTTCGTCTAAAATTTTATATACTAACTCTTGTTTTTTAAGTTTATCAGCTTTGGAAATATTTAATTTTTCAGCAATTTCTCTAAGTTCATTAACTTTTTTGTTGTTTAATTTTTCAATATCGTACATCTATAGAAGATTAGTTTAAAAGGGATAAATTATTTTTTGAATTTTTTCTTAAGAAATAAAGTGGAATATTGTCGATAGACATGTCAAATATAATAAAGTATCTTATTTAAAAAAATTTTTTGCATTGATCTTAATAACTATTTTTACAAATAAATAATTTATTTAAATCTTAAATTTTAATTTTTATGCTTCAAAGAATACAAACCATCTATATAATATTGTTTTGCGCTGTTTTATTTACAGCCTCTTTTCTGCCATTTGCTTCCATAGTTTTAGAAGGTCAATCTTCTTATAGTTTTTATCCAACAGGTTGGGAAAGTAAATCTTCCTTAGAAGGATTTAAGGTTTATCCATTTTATTCTGGTTATTTAGTAGCTGTTGCTTTTGGAATCTTAATGTTGGTTAACTTTAAGAAAAGACAAAAGCAGTTAAGATATGGCATGCTTTCTTATTTTTTTGTTTTAATTACTCTTGTATATATGTTTTTAGAAGTATCAAGTGCTGAAGAATTTTTATTGGATAATGAAAATAATTCTTTACAGTCAATTAATTACACTTTTAGCATGTATCTTTTAGTTGCTTCTTTACCAATCATTTTTCTAGCCAATAGAGCTATTAAGAAAGATGAGAAATTAGTTAGTTCGTTGGATAGACTTAGGTAAATCGCTTCTTTTCTTTAATTCTATTACTTCCAAATTTTTTATGGTTTCCAAGTGGAGTTCAAATCTAATTATTGTTCTTACTTTATGGAATCCTACAATCCCTGCTGCACCGGGGTTTATATATAGCATATTGTATTTTTTATCATAAATCACTTTGCATATATGAGAGTGTCCACAAACAAAAATAGTGGGCTTAAATTTTTCAATTTCTTGTTTGCAGTTTTTGTAATAATTGTAAGGTTTACCACCAATATGAGTCATTAAAACTTTGTGGTTTCCAAACTCTATGTATTGATTTAATGGAAATTCTTGTCTTATTTTATCATTATCTATATTTCCATAAACACCTTTTAAAGGTGCAATTTCACCAAGCTTATCTGTGATTTTTAAATTGCCAATGTCACCAGCGTGCCAAATTTCATCACAATTTGAAAAATATTTATCAAATGAGTCGTCCCAAAAACTATGGGTATCAGAAATAACACCAATTTTCTTCATCAAATTCAATACTTTGTCTTAGAATAGTTAATTTCAGCTAAATATATAATTTATGAAATCAACATTGTTTAGATGCCTATATTTATTAATATTTTTACCATTTTATAATTGTCTTGGAAATAATAACAATGATTTAAAAAGTTTGGATATGCAAAATGAAAATTTAGATACGATTTATTTTGGCGCTGGTTGTTTTTGGTGTGTTGAGGCAATATTTCAGCAAGTAAATGGAGTAGAAGAGGTAACTCCAGGATACTGTGGAGGAGCAATTAAAAACCCAACTTACAATGAAGTTTGCTCCGGAAAGACTGGACATGCTGAAGTTGCTAAAATTGTATTTAATCCGTCCGTAGTTGATTTAGCTCATCTTTTAGAAGTTTTTTGGAAAACCCATGATCCAACAACTTTAAACAGACAAGGCAATGATATTGGAACTCAGTATAGGTCTGCTATTTTCTTTGTTGAAGATTCTCATAAAGATGAGGTTTTAAAATTCAAGGAAGAATTAATAGCTGAAAAAGTATGGGACCAGCCTATAGTTACACAAGTTGAGAAAATAGATATTTTTTATCCTGCAGAAGATTACCACCACAATTATTTTAACAATAATAAAAGTCAAGGTTATTGCCAATTTGTAATTCAACCTAAAATAGAAAAGTATAAAAAAATATTTGAGAAATAAATCTCCAAGAAATAACAAGTAACTTTGTCCATACCATAATTTCTAAACTAAGTAAATTTTAATGATCAATTTTCCTACAATTAAAAAATCTATTGTTACATCTGTAAATACTTTGTTTGAAGGTGACAATATCCAAGATTTAATTGTTATTGAAAATACAAAGAAAGATTTTGAGGGAGATTTAACATTGGTAGTTTTTTCTTTGCTTAAGTTGAGTAAAAAGTCTCCTGAAAAAACAGCTGAATTTATCGGGAATTATTTGCTTGAAAACGAAAATTATTTTGAAGACTTTAATGTTGTCAAAGGGTTCTTAAATCTAAAAATAAAGCAAAAATACTGGCTCACTTTTTTTAAAGGTTGGTTAGAAGAACATAATTATGGTTTTGTTACCAAACCTACTGGAGAACTTTATATGGTAGAATATTCTTCTCCAAACACCAATAAGCCATTGCATTTGGGACATTTAAGAAATATATTTTTAGGGGATAGTGTAGTATCTCTTTTAAAAGCAGCAGGTCATAAAGTGGTTAAAACTCAAATTATCAATGATAGAGGTATTCATATTTGTAAATCTATGGTTGCGTGGCAAAAATTTGGAAATGGAGAAACTCCTATGTCTAGTAATTTGAAAGGCGATCATTTGGTTGGTAAGTACTATGTTATTTTTGATAAGGTATACAAACAGGAGATAAAAGATTTAATCGAAAGTGGGATAACTGAAAAAGAAGCAAAACTAAAAGCACCTATTTTAATAGAAGCTCAAAAAATGCTTTTGCTATGGGAGAATGAAGATTCCAAGGTAAGAGCTTTGTGGGAAAAAATGAATGAGTGGGTATATAGTGGTTTTGATAAAACATACAAAGATTTAAATGTGAAATTTGACCATCTTTATTACGAATCAGAAACCTATCGTTTAGGAAAAGAAGTGGTTCAACAAGGTGTTGAAAATGGTGTTTTTTATTTAAAGGAAGATAGTTCAATTTGGAGTAGCTTCACCAACGATAATCTAGACGACAAATTATTAGTTCGTTCAGATGGAACTTCAGTATATATGACACAAGATATTGGAACTGCTGTTCAAAGGTATAATGATTATCCAAATCTATCGGGAATTATATATACTGTAGGAAATGAACAAAACCACCATTTCAAAGTTCTATTCAATATTTTAAAAAAATTAAATTATAATTGGGCTTCAAATTGTTTTCATCTTTCCTATGGGATGGTTGAACTTCCAGAGGGCAAAATGAAATCTAGAGAAGGTACAGTAGTAGACGCAGATGAATTACTAAATTCTGTAATAAATGAAGCTAAATCTTTAACATCGGAGAGGGGTTTTTTAGAAGAATTATCAGAGGAAGAAATTTTGGACATCTGTAAAAAGATTGGTAACTCTGGATTGAAATATTTTCTTTTAAAAGTAGATCCAAAAAAGAAAATGTCTTTTAATCCAAAAGAAACTATAGATCTTTCTGGACATACTGGTCCTTTTATTCAATATACTTTCGTTAGAATTAAGAGTTTGTTAAATAAGTACGAAGATTTGAATAACGAATTTAGTATTGAAAACTTAAAATTAAATCCTAAAGAACTAGAAGTGTTAAAATGGATTTCAAATTTTTCAGATGTCTTAGCTCAATCTGCCAAAGAGCTATCTCCCTATTTATTGGCCAATTACTTATATAGTTTAGTTAAATCTTATAATTCCTTTTACCAAGATCATCCGATAATAACAGAAAAAGAAGATGCACTCCGTAACTTTAGAATTCAAATGTCTAAGCTAGTAGCAGAAATAATTGAAAAGGGAATGAAAATTTTAGGTATTGAAATGCCTGAAAGAATGTAAGGACTATTTTTTCTTTGAAAAGTACTTCTTTTCTTTAATTCTAGCAGATTTTCCAGTTCTTTCTCTAAGGTAAAACAATCTAGTTCTTCTTACAGAACCTTCTTTATTTACCACGATTTTTTCTAAAAAAGGAGATCCAAGTGGAAATATTCTTTCAACTCCTGTACCACCTGACATTTTTCTAATTGTAAAAGTCTCTGTTGATCCAGAACCTCTTCTTTGGATAACAGTTCCTTGAAATGATTGCAATCTCTCCTTACTACCTTCTTTAATTTTATAGGTAACAGTTATTGTATCGCCAGAACTAAAAGAAGGCCATTGCTTCGATTCGTTAAGTTCATTTGAAATTTCTTTAATTATATCCATGAGTCTTGATTTAAGGCCTGCAATATTACAAAGAATATTTAATATTTTATTAAATGAGAACTTATAATTTTATTCCTTTTTATTTTCACCTAGATCAGGCCTTCTTTTTTTTGTGTTTTCTATGGCTTTTTCTTCCCTCCAATTCTCAATTGCTTTTAGATTTCCAGAAGTTAATATTTCAGGCACTTCCCAATCATTGAATTTAGCTGGTCTTGTATATACTGGTGGCGCAAGTAAATCATCTTGAAATGAGTCGGTGAGAGCAGAAGTTTCATTATTTAAAACACCAGGAATAAGTCTTATTATGGCATCACAAAGTACTGCTGCAGGTAACTCGCCACCAGAGAGAACATAGTCTCCAATTGATATTTCTTTGGTAATTAAGTAATCTCTTATTCTTTGGTCTATCCCTTTGTAATGCCCACAAAGAATAATTATATTTTTATTAAGAGAAAGTTGGTTGGCATCGCTTTGTTTTAGCTTTTCCCCATCTGGTGTCATGAAGATAACTTCATCGTAATTTCTATTTTCTTTTAGTTGATTTATGCATTTCGCAAATGGTTCTATACTTAAGACCATTCCTGCACCACCGCCAAAAGCATAATCGTCTATACTTTTTTGTTTGTTCGTTGAATAATCTCTAAGATTATGAATTTTAATTTCTACTAATTTTTTTTCTTTTGCTCTTTTTAAAATAGAATCATTAAATGGGCTTTCAAGAAGTGACGGTACCGCTGATATTATATCAATTCGCATTCCTATTGTTTTAAATTAATTTTAAGTCCATCGTATGCTAAATAAATATTTTCAGGTAGTTTTTTTTGAACCTCTTGATGAATACCCATAAAATGGGATATATGGGTAAGTATTGCTTTTTTGGGCTTTAACTCCTTTATTAATTCTATGGCTTCCTCTAAATTAAAATGTGACATGTGTTCCTTAATTCTTAGGGCATTAATTACCAAAACATCTAGGTTGTTTAATTTATTTTTCTGAGAATCTTCAATTGTTTTTGCATCTGTTATATATGCAAACCCATCAATTTTAAATCCTAAAACAGGTAATTTATAATGCATTACTTCAACAGGTTCGATATTAATATCAGCAATTGAAATATTTTTATTTTTATCAATGGAGTATCTATTAATTTTAGGAATTCCAGGATATTGAAATTTAGGATCGAAAATATAATGAAATTCTCTTTTCAACGCTTTAAAAACTTGGTCTGTACAATATATATCTATTGGTTTTTTTTGAGAAAAGTTAAAAGGTCTTACATCGTCAAGACCAGCAACATGATCTTTATGTTCGTGGGTAAATAGCACTGCGTCTAAAGACTTTATTTCCGCATTCAACATTTGTTGGCGAAAATCTGGTCCTGTATCTATAACAATTGATTTTCCTTTATAAGAAATATGAACAGAACATCTAAATCTCTTGTCTTTTTTGTCGTTTGATTTACAAACTTTACAATCACAACCAATTACTGGTACCCCTTGAGATGTTCCCGATCCAGTAATGGTTACTTGCATATTATTTATCTTTTAGAACAATAGATTTTATTTTATCCAATGTGTAATCAACTTCTTCAATAGTATTGTATCTACAAAGCGAGAATCTTACAGTTTGAAAGTTTTCCAGTAATGGTAATTCAGCCAGAACATGAGAGCCTTTAGTGGACCCTGAAGAACAAGCACTTCCGCCCGAAGCAGCAATACCAAAAATATCTAAACTAAATAGCAACATAGAATTACAAATGTCTTTGGGAAAGCCTACACTTAGCACGGTATACAAACTTTTATTTGGATCTGTTTCCCCATTAAAAATAATTCTAGAATCTATTTTATATAATTCTTCTTTCATATAATATTTAAGTTCCTCTACATGTTTTTTATGGGTTTCTAAGTCGGAAAATGCCAACTCCATAGCTTTTGCTAATCCTATAATTCCATACAGATTTTCCGTTCCTCCTCTATGATTTCTTTCTTGTGATCCACCAGTAATAATTGGGTTTAAATGAAGGTTTTTATTTACATAAAGAAAACCTATTCCTTTTGGTCCATGAAATTTATGGGCAGAACAAACCAAAAAGTCGATTTTTAATTTTTTAACATCGAATGGATAATGACCCATTGTTTGAACTGTGTCTGAGTGAAAATATACATTTTCATATTTGTCACACAACAAAGAAACTTCTTCTATGGGTAGTAAAGTCCCAATTTCGTTATTTGCATGCATTAAGGAAACTAATGTTTTAACATCTTTCTTTAAAAGTTCCTTTAGTTCCTCAATAGATGGATTTCCGTTTTTATCAGTTGATAAATAGACAACTTCTACGTTGTGTGAGTCTTTTAAATTTTCAGCCGTATGCCCAACTGCATGGTGTTCAATTTTGGAGGTTATAATTCTTTTTACATTTAAATCTATAACTGCGCGTCTAATGGCCATATTATCAGCTTCAGTACCACCTGAAGTGAAAATTATTTCACTATTATCTGCATTGATAAAATCAGCAATTTTCTTTCTGCTTATTTCTATAGCATTTTTAGTTTTTCTTCCAAAAGAGTGCGTGCTAGATGGATTTCCAAAATAAGTAGATAGATAAGGTTCGATTTCTGTAATAACCTCTTTAGCAATTGATGTTGTAGCTGCATTATCTAAGTAGACTTTCATAATAATATTCAAATATAATTAAATCAAACTTTTTAGTTCTTCAACAAATCTTTCACCAAGACTGTGGGCAGATTTTTCATTTTGACTTTCTGCATAAATTCGAATAATTGGTTCAGTATTTGATTTTCTCATGTGGACCCATTCGTTCTCAAACTCTAATTTTAGGCCATCAATTTTATTTTGCTTCACATTTTTATAGTTATTAGAAATTTTCTCAAGAAGCAAATCTATATTGGTGCTTTTTGTTAAAGCGAGTTTATTTTTACTAATTGTATATTGAGGAAATGAACTTTTTAGATCACTCATTTTTAATTTTTGATTTGCAAAGTAGGTTAAAAATAAAGCTATCCCTACTAGAGCATCTCTTCCATAATGTAATTCGGGAAATATAACTCCTCCGTTACCTTCTCCTCCGATTACAGCATTTTTTTCTTTCATCATTTCAACAACGTTGACTTCTCCAACTGCTGAGGCATAATATTTACCACCATTTTTAATTGTTACATCTGCTAGAGCTCTTGTTGAAGATAAATTAGAAACACTATTTCCAGGTTTTTTTCCAGTAATATGGTCTGCAACTGCAACTAAAGTATATTCCTCTCCAAAAACTTCTCCGTTTTCACAAACAAAAGCCAAGCGGTCAACATCTGGATCTACTACGATGCCAAGATCTGCATTTTTTTCTTTTACCTTGTTGCTAAGGTCTTCAAGGTGTTCAGCAAGAGGTTCTGGATTGTGAGGAAACTCTCCATTAGGTGTGCAATATATTTCTGTTATTTCTTTGCATTTTAATGCTTTTAACAATTTAGGAATTACTATTCCACCAGTACTGTTAACCGCATCAATGACAACAGATAATTCAGCTTCTTTAATTGCATTAATATCTACATGATTAAGTTCCAATACTTTATTAATATGTTCATCAATATAGTTATCGTTAAAAGTAACTATACCAAGTTCTTCTACGCTAGCGAATGAAAATTGATTTTTTTCTATAAAACTTAAGAGCTGTTTTCCATCTTCTGCACTAATAAATTCTCCCTTATTATTAAGTAGTTTTAGAGCATTCCATTGTTTTGGATTGTGACTAGCGGTTAGAATAATTCCTCCATCTGCATTTTCTAAAGGAACAGCAATCTCTACAGTTGGTGTGGTAGATAAACCAATATTTACAACATTAATTCCCATTGCTTGAAGCGTACCAATGCAAATATTCTCTACCATTTCTCCAGAAATTCTTGCATCTCTTCCAATAACAACTTTTATTTTTTTGTTAAGATGGTTGGTTTTCAACCAAGAACCATATGCGGAAATTGATTCCACAATATCAACAGGAGTAAGGTTTTGACCTGGATTCCCTCCAATTGTTCCCCTTATTCCAGAAATAGATTTAATTAAAGTCATAGCATATAAATATTTAACGATTCGAAGATAAAATATTGAACCCTAAATCATCTATTATTTATTGATTTTTTCATTACTTCTAGCTATATTTTTTGAGATAGTTTTTTTTTGTTTAAAAAAGGTTTGCACATAATTTTCTCAAGAAAATTTATAGGGTATATTTGTTAGGAAGTGAATATATATTTTTATGCTTTTAGATTCTAACCCTGGTAACGAAGCTGTTGAGAAGGTTGCTCTTTTCGAGTCAATGATTAAAGGCGAAACCTTCGCTTTCTTTGACGTTGAAGACTTTGAACTAATCATTGAATACTATTTAGAGCTTGATTTTAAAAAGAAAGCCAAAAAAGCGCTTGAGATTGCACTTGAACAGTATCCTATTGACTTGGCACTAACATTAATTAAAATTGAATTCCTTAACTCATCTCAAAGATTTGATGAATCTCTCAAGGCACTAAATAATTTAAATAAATTTCATCCAAATAATATCGATGTTGTTCTTGGCCTTGGCAGGCTATATTCCCTTATGGAAAATAAGCCACACGCTATTAAATATTTAAACCATGCTCACCATCTTATTTTATTAGATTCCTCTTATAACGATCATTTGCAAGATTTGTCTTATGAGTTTATTCAAATAGGAAAATTCGATTCTGCAATTAAAGTATTAAAACAAATTTTAAGTTTCAAACCAAATGATGAAACTGTTATGATGGAATTAGGAGTTGCTTACCATGAGTCTGGCAAGTTTCAAGAATCTGTAAATTACTTTAAGGAAGTGATTGATGGCAACCCATATAGTCATATAGCATGGTTCAATCTAGCTACTATATATAATGTTAATGAAGACTGGAAGGAAGCTATTTTTGCTTATGAAATGTGTCTGGTAATTAATGAGAAATTCACTGCTGCTCACTATGGAAAAGCCAATAGTTTTATTCATTTAAAAGAATATCAAAAAGCGATTGATTCATTTAATGAGTCCTTTGTTTATGATCGTCCACATGCATATGCCTATTGTAGTATTGGCGAATGTTATGAGAAAATTGGTGATTATTCAAAAGCACTTATGTTTTATGAGAAAAGTTTAGAAATTGACGATTCTCTTCCTGAGTCTTGGCTTGGTATAGGGGTTGTTAGAGATTTAAATAATCAACCTGTTCAAGCAATTAAGTTTATTAAAAAAGCAATAGATTTAGATGTTGAAAATCCTGACTATTGGTATTTATACGCAGAAATTCTTGCCAAACTCAATAAAAATTCAGAAGCAGAATTGGCTTTTAAAAAGGTAATCCAATTAGATCCTAAAAATATAGATGCATGGATAGATTATTCCAATTTTTTGTTCGACAACACGTCAAAGTCTACTGCAATAAACGAAGTTAAAAAAGCTATTAAATCCAACGACAATCAAGTAGATCTAAAACTTAGACTTGTGGCAATGCAAATTTCAACGGGTAATTTATCGGAGGCTAAAAGCAGTCTTTCTGAAATGCAAAACTCAGATCAAAATACTTTCAAAAAGCTAATTGACATTTATCCAGAAGTTTTACAAGTTGAGGAAATGAATCAATTTTTTCAGCCCTACAAAGATAATCCTAACAAATGACCTTATCTCACATTCCAAAAAGAACTACTATTCCTAGAGATACTGGCCTAACGATGATGATGGACAAGGGATTAAGCACAAGGCAAATGGAAGATTTCTTATCTACTAGTGCAAGCTATACAGACATTATAAAATTTGGATTTGGCACGTCAATTGTCTCCAATAATATCCAAGAAAAAATTGCTTTAATGAAGCAGATTGGTGTTAAGCCATATTTTGGAGGAACCATGTTTGAATTGTATTATGCGAGAAACCAAGAAGAGGACTATTTCAAGATAGTAGACAACTTTGGTATTGAAACTATAGAGATTTCAGATGGCTCAATAATCTTAGAACACGACGAAAAGTGTGAATTAATTTATAAATATGCTAAGAATTATACTGTTTTAAGCGAAGTTGGGTCCAAAGAAGAAGGAATTTTAATTAGCCCTGCAAAATGGATTAAAATGATGTCAGAAGAACTAAAAGCTGGTTCATGGAAAGTTATTGCTGAAGGTAGAGAAAGCGGATCTGTAGGTATTTTTAGACCAAATGGAAAACCGCATACTATGCTTATCAATAAGATAATTTCTAAAATTGACCCAAATAAAATACTTTGGGAGGCACCTTCAAAAAAGCAGCAGACTTGGTTTGTAAATTTATTTGATCAAAATGTTAATTTAGGAAATATATCTCCAACTGATGTTTTGCCTTTAGAAACACTAAGGCAAGGGTTGAGAGGAGATACTTTTTTTAATTTCCTTCCAAAAAATATTATTAAAAAAAGAAAGCCAACGTAATTTAATAATCCGTTATGAATTTAAATAGAATTTCTCCAAACGAGTTAGATTTGCTATTGCAAAAAAAATCAGACTTTCTTCTTATAGACTTAAGAGAGAATTATGAATTAGAAATTGATGGAAAAGTAGATTATTCAATCCACATTCCACTTGGGGAGATTGTAGATAGGTTAAATGAACTTCCCTCAGATCGTCCAGTTATTTTTCATTGTGGTTCTGGTAAAAGATCAGAAAGTATTTTAAATTTTTTAATATTAAATGATTTATACAAGGAAAACTATCTCAATTTAGAGGGTGGATACCAAGCAATTTCAATTTAATGAAGCATTATTTGATTTTACTTCTTAAGGGTTTTGGAATGGGCGCAGCTAATGTTATTCCGGGTGTTTCTGGCGGAACAATAGCTTTAGTAACAGGAATATATGAGCAATTAATTAATTCCTTGAAATCCTTTAATCTAAAGGCTGTTAAGTTGTTGTTTTCTGGAAACTTTAAGAGTTTTATTGAATATACTCAACTGAAGTTTTTAGTTTCAGTTTTCTCTGGTACTGCATTAAGTATTGTTACTTTAGCAAAAGTCCTTGAGTTCTTCTTTACTAAAAATGAACAACTTGTTTGGTCCTTCTTTTTTGGTTTAATTATAGCTTCTATATATTATGTGGGTAAGATGGTGAAATCTTGGAACATTTCCTCCTTTATTTCTCTAGCTTTTGGGGTTTTTTTTGCAGCCTCTTTAGCATTTTTGAAACCTGTTACTCAAGATGATTCCTTTTATTATCTTGTAATTTGTGGAATAGTATCTGTTGCTAGTATGATACTGCCTGGTCTTTCAGGCTCTTATGTTTTAATTCTAATGGGGAATTATCAGTTAATTATGCTTCAATCAGTTTCAGATCCTATTTCAAATTTGAATATTTTATTACCAGTTATCTTAGGGGCTATTGTTGGTTTTTTGGGACTGTCTCATGGAATAAGCTATGTCCTTAAAAAATTCTACAACTCTACAATTTCATTATTAACAGGATTTGTTGTTGGTTCGTTATTAATTATTTGGCCTTGGAAAATTCCTTTAGAAACTATTGTTGGAAGAGGTGGAGAGCTGAAAGTAGTATCCTACAGCTGGGTTTTTCCTGATTTATCTCTTTCTGAAAACATTTTCTGTCTTATTCTAATCTTTTTAGGCATTTTTATTGTTTGGTTGATAGAATATTTAGGTTCAAAAATTAATTCTAATCCTACCAATTGAGAAATTTTGGACTTATTGGTCAGAGTTTGGTCCATTCTTTTTCAAAGGATTATTTTAACAAAAAGTTTAAAACTGAAAATATTGATGCACTTTATTCCAATTTTGAAATAGAAAATACTTCAAGTTTAAGAGATTTATTTTCCAATCATAACCTCTCTGGACTTAACGTTACTATTCCATTTAAGCAAAAAGTAATCTCACAATTAGATTCTTTAGATGAAATATCTCAAGAAATAGATGCGGTAAATACTATCAAGCCATTTTTTAAAAATAATAAACTGGTTTCTTTAAAAGGATATAATACAGATGTTTATGGTTTTAAACAAATGGTGAAACCATATTTAAAATCTCAACATACCAAAGCACTTATTTTAGGAACAGGAGGTGCTTCCAAGGCAGTTGCTTATGTTTTAAATGCTTACAATATTGAGGTTAATTTTATTTCAAGTAAGAAATTACCTACTCTAAATAATTATTTCACATGGAACCAAATAAATAGCCATATGGTTGCTGGACATTATCTAATTATTAATACTACACCCGTAGGGATGTATCCAAATATTGATAAAGAAATAAAAATCGCCTATGACAGTTTGACCTCCAAACATTTAGTGATTGATTTAATTTACAATCCCGAGCAAACTCTTTTTTTAAAAAAAGCGCTTTTAAAAAATGCTAAAATTCTAAATGGTTATCAAATGTTAGTTTATCAAGCACTTAAAGCTTGGGACATATGGGAATCATCTAATATTATTAAGTAATATTGAAGCGTGAAATTTAATTTAAAATCAGATTTTTCTCCAACTGGAGATCAGCCAGAAGCTATTGCAGATTTGGTTCAAGGAATTAACGATGGAATTGCAGCTCAAACGCTTTTAGGAGTTACAGGTTCTGGTAAAACTTTTACTGTTGCCAATGTGATTGAAAAAGTTGAAAGACCCACTCTAATTCTGTCTCATAATAAAACACTTGCTGCCCAGCTTTACCAAGAATTTAAAACCTTTTTTCCTGATAATGCAGTCGAATATTTCGTTTCATACTACGATTATTACCAACCAGAAGCCTATTTGCCCTCTTCGGATACTTACATAGAAAAAGATCTTTCTATTAACGATGATATCGAGAAACTAAGATTAAGTACAACCACTTCTTTACTCTCTGGCAGAAAAGATGTTATAGTAGTTTCTTCTGTCTCCTGTATTTATGGAATAGGAAATCCAGTAAATTTTAGCAACAGTATTGTAACTATTGAAGTAGGTCAAAAAATAGCTAGAAATTTATTTTTAAGACAATTAGTTGACAACCTATATTCCAGAACTACAACAGATTTAAAAAGAGGAAACTTTAGGGTAGTAGGAGATACTATTGATATTCATTTAGCTTATGCTGATTTTGGAATTAGAATTACTTTTTGGGGAGATGAAATTGATTCCATTGGAATTTTAGATTTGGTAAATAATAAAATTTTAGAAAATCAAGATCAGTATATTATTTATCCAGCAAATATATTTGTTACAGATAAAGAAGATGTGAAAAGATCTATTTTTCAAATTCAAGACGATTTAGTAAAGCAAATAGAGTTTTTCAACGAAATAGGAAAAAATTTAGAATCTAAAAGAATCCAGAATAGGGTAGAGCTAGATTTAGAAATGATAAGAGAGTTAGGATACTGTTCAGGAATTGAAAATTACTCAAGATATTTTGACAATAGAAAGCCAGGAGATAGACCATTTTGCCTTTTAGATTATTTTCCAGAAGATTTTCTAATGGTAATTGACGAATCTCATGTTACAGTATCTCAGATAAAAGCCATGTATGGTGGAGATAGATCAAGAAAAGTAAATTTGGTAGATTATGGTTTTAGACTTCCTGCAGCTTTAGACAATCGTCCTTTAAAATTTGAAGAGTTTGAACAAATTCACAACCAAATTATTTATGTAAGTGCTACTCCTGCAGAATACGAACTTACTAAGTGCGATGGAATAGTTACAGAACAACTTATTAGACCAACAGGACTACTAGATCCTGAGATTACAGTAAAACCTAAATTAAATCAAGTAGATGATCTTTTAGAAGAAATAAGAAAAGTAGTGGAGGAAGAAAATAGAGTGCTGGTAACTACTCTTACCAAGCGAATGGCAGAAGAACTAGATAAGTATTTTGCAAAAATTGGAATTAGATCTAGGTATATTCATTCTGATGTAGACACCTTAGAAAGAGTAGAAATCTTACAAGACTTAAGAAAAGGTATTTTTGATGTTCTTATTGGGGTTAATTTACTAAGAGAAGGTTTGGATTTACCAGAAGTGTCTTTAGTGGCTATTTTGGATGCAGATAATGAAGGGTTTTTAAGATCGGAAAGATCTTTAGTTCAAACTGTTGGTAGAGCTGCAAGAAACATCAATGGACGTGTTATTATGTATGCAGATAAAATAACCAAAGCAATGGAAATTACTATTAGTGAAACTAATAGAAGAAGAGAAAAACAGCGTAATTATAATAGATTAAATGGTATTGTGCCTACTCAAATTATTAAATCTAATGAAAACGATCTTCTTATTGGAAGAGATAGTGAAAAAGAAGAAATAAACGAATTAGTTATTTCAAGTGATCCTTCAATTCAAGATCCTGTGGTAGAGAATATGGGTAGAGCAGAGTTGGAGAAAAGTATAGATAATATTAAGAAGCAGATGGAAAGAGAAGCTAAGAAAGAAAACTTCATGCAAGCAGCAGTCTTAAGAGACGAACTCTTTAAATTTAAAAAAATACTGCTTAAGAAATTTGACGATTAGAGGTTGTTGTATCCAACTGCTAGAATAATGGATCCTTTGGTGAGAACTCTTGATTCATTGCCTTCTTCATCTATTTTGTATCCTCTTTCTGTATAAGGAATTATATAATTGATAAATAACTTTTTAAGTCTAATATTTTCTATTATTTTTTGTTGGTAGGTTCTTTCACTATCAGAAATATCCACATTTTTAGCCAGTTCTTCACTCTTAGCTTTCTTTAGCTTTTCAATCATTTCTTTAGTTTCTGTAGTAAACTCATTGCTTGCAACATCGCTGATTTCGTATAGCAACACTCTGTTTTTATATTTTTTTGGCTTGTCGTAAATTTTAATACTTATTGGCTCATTAGAAATCCCCATAGAGTTAAATGACAAACGGTAATTTTCATTTTGGATAGTAGCTATTTCTACTTCCTTTGCATAATCAAATTCTTTATAAGTGAAATGTGTGGTAAGAGAACCATCGTATCTAAAAGGTCTTAATGCAATTCTGCAATTTTTCCTGAAATCTTTCAGTTGAATTAAGCGTTCTTGATAAGGGGTGAGTTCTGCCTCTTTTTTTTGAGCTTCAAAACTTGGATTGATACTGAAAATAATTAAAAATAAAAATAGGTATTTGCCAATCATAAAATAATAATTACATGGTTATTTCTTCTCGCAACTCCAAAATCATTTCTGAAATGGAAATTGCTTCTTCATGTTTTAGTTCAACATCTAAATATTCAATGTTTTCACCTTCTTGTTTCACAGACCATAAATTGTGGTATGCATCAACAACTTCTTCAATGTGGTCAGTTAAGTCTATTAAATCATCAGTTTGGTTTTCAACAGCTCTCAGTCCTCTTATAAGCGATCTAGCAATGGTCATCTGTTCGGATAATAAAACACTAATTTTATGATCGTTATTTCCCAGGATTGTATGGGTTCCAATATTCATTCCTTCTACCCATGCACCAGTAAAATATATTACACTTAAATCTGTTAATTCATTGTCTTGTATGTAATCATCAGTCATTATTTGAATATCAAAAAGAATAGACATTACGCTATCTTGATTACCAACATTTTTTTCAAATCTTTCTACCAAATTGTCCGACAAGAAAATAGATTCCATACCTATTTTTGATGCCATTTCTTTAGAAACTTTTAAATATTTGCTAGCTTCAGCAAATTTGTCATTGGTTACACAATATGCTAAATCACATGCATATACTCCAAAATTTATTGTTTGTTTAAATTTGGTAGAGTATAGTTTTGAGTTTGAAACTTTATTGGTCAACCCTTCTTCATAATTCATATTTGCTTTTTTCAGAATTGAAGCAATTTGAATTGGAGATGGTGGCATAAATTCAAAATCTTTTTCTACTATTTCAACTTCAATGCTGTGGTTGTCTTTATTTTCAGATGTGTTCTCAATATCTTGTACTTCACCATTGGGCTGGTTTTCAGATTCACAACTAATAATAATGGATGCAACTAAGCAAAATATTAAGGTGTGATACAAATTATGTTTTCTCATAATTAAAATTTGTTTGTAGTAAATTTAAATAAAATATGCAATTATTCAGAAATAAAATCATCATTGAATACTTCAATTTCTTTTTCAGTTTTAACTAACGGAGTAAATTTCCCTCTAAATCTAGTTGCTTTTACCATGTGGTTATCAATCCAGTGGTAATTGCCACCCCTAGGTTTGTTCATTAGTAATGCGTGGTATTTAATATTATGCATTCTTAACCATCTTTCAGTATATTCTCTTTGTTCTTCAGTTCTAGATGTAAAAAAAGTAATGATGTGACCTTCTAAATACCATTTTTCTAAAACCTCTAATGCGTCTGGAAATGGGAGACATGTCAACATTCTTTCTGGTTCTTCATTAGGAACATCTTCGGTTATGGTACCGTCAATATCAATAAGATAATTTTTAATGTTTTCTGGGAGAGTTGGACTCAGTGCTTGGCCATCAGCACCAATTAGAGTATTTAATTTTTCTTTTGATGACATTGTTGAAATTTTAGCCTAAATAAGCTTTGAGTAATTTGCTTCTTGAGTTATGTCTAAGTCTTCTTATCGCTTTTTCTTTAATTTGTCTAACTCTTTCTCTAGTAAGATCAAATTTTGAACCAATTTCTTCGAGGGTTAATCCATGTTTTTTCCCTATCCCAAAAAATAGCATTACTACATCTTTTTCCCTGTCATTTAATGTAGAAAGTGATCTTTCAATTTCTCTTTGTAAAGACTCTCGCATTAATTCTAAATCTGCTTTTGGACTGTCGTTATTAACCATTACATCCAACAAAGAATTATCTTCTCCATCCACAAAAGGAGCATCCACCGAAACATGTCTTCCACTTATTTTCATGGTATCCTTTACTTTTTCTTCCGTAAGTTCAAGAGCTGTAGCAAGCTCATCACTACTAGGAGGTCTTTCAAATTCTTGTTCAAGTCTTGAAAAAGCTTTATTTATTTTATTCAAAGAACCTACTTGGTTAAGGGGCAATCTTACAATTCTAGATTGCTCTGCTAATGCTTGAAGGATAGATTGTCTTATCCACCATACCGCATAAGATATAAATTTAAAACCTCTTGTTTCGTCAAATCTTTGTGCTGCTTTAATTAGCCCTAAGTTGCCTTCGTTGATTAAATCTGGAAGGGTTAAACCCTGATTTTGATATTGTTTAGCAACGGAAACAACAAATCTTAAGTTGGCTTTGGTTAATTTTTCTAAAGCTATTTGATCGCCTTGTTTTATTTTTTGAGCCAACTCTACTTCCATTTCTGCAGTGATTAACTCTTCTCTGCCAATTTCTTGTAAGTATTTGTCTAATGATTGACTTTCTCTGTTGGTTATTGATTTGGTAATTTTAAGTTGTCTCATAAATAGAATTACTAATTGATAATCTCAAATGTAGTTCAATCTACCTCTTAAGTCAAGTTAAAATAGGTTAATATTTGCAGTTGTTGAAAATTCGTATTTAACAGATATAATGGGGTGTTGAGAACTTTTTTTAAAGATCAAAATAACTTATTTGAGAGCCTGCAAATACTCCAAATCCATTTTCTATATTACTGTAAACTTGAACTGGTTGTGCAAATGGGTTCCCGGATGCACCTTGATACAATTCTAAACTGGTTCTGTAATAATAATAAGATTTTGATATATTATGTAAATATACTCTAACACTAAGTGTCTTATAACTCCATTCATAGCCGTCTTCGGTACCGCTCCAGTTATCGTAAGGAATTTCCAATTCTAATGCTTTGTTTTGACCATTAAATAAAAGATCGTTAAATAATCCTTGTTCTCTAAATGGAGAGCCTCCATTTTGAAAAACTTCGTCTGTTAGAACCATGAACTGTTTAGTGGTGTCTAGTTCATACTCAGTTGTATCAGAATTTTTTATTAATAGATATTCATTTACAGAATAGGTTTCTATTAGGTAATAGTTTTGTGAGCTTTCTGGATCGTTAAAATTCAAAGTTATTTGTAATCTGTCTCCATTTATTGGATCTACAGTAGTAGAAGTATCTATACTATTAATAGTTATAGGAGAAGGTAATGAGTCTGAAGAAGTGATATTGGTATAGTTAGGATGTGTTACTTGTAAAGAATATGTTTGATTTTCTTGTGGAAAAGTTTGCCCTATATAAAAACCATTCTCTACATAATTTAAGGTTTCAATTATGCTTCCATTGTCGTCTTTAATAGTAACTACCGCATCTTCAATATTTTGAAAAGAGGCAGTATCTATTACACTTCTACTACTACTTACATGAACTTTAAAAGTAGAATCACTTTGAAAAATTGAGTTGATTACTAATTTTGGAATGTTTACATCTCCTTCAAAAGGAATTACTTTTTCACAAGAAATATAAACTAAAGAAATACTTAATAATAAAAATAATTTTTTCATAATTTAAAATTTGAAAGAATAAGTAAAGGATGGAATTAATGGAAAAAGACTGAATTGAGATAGTTGAGGATCTCCATTTTCATTTCTAGTAAATTCTAAGTAAAACGGGTTTTGTCTACTGTAAGCATTATAAACACCAAAACTCCATGTTCTTTCTCCCCATTTTTTTTCTTTTTTCATGTTTATAGAAACATCTAGTCTATGGTAGTTGGGCATTCTGTAATTATTTCTACTATCAATATGATTTACAGTAGAAACATTTACATTGTCTTGACCAAAATTAAAAGAAGAAGGATTGAGATTAAAATTAGAAATATTATCAACAAGCGAACTATTAAATGAAGAATAAGATTCTTGTCCAAGAGTTACTGCATTTCCTGTTCCATAAACCCAAACCACTCCAATATTTATTCTTTCATTGATTTCGTGTGTTACTGCAATTCCAATATCGTGTCTTCTATCGTATCTGTATGGATAAGACTGTCCAAAATTAATAGAATCAAATTGTCTATTGGTCCAAGACAATGTGTAGCCTATCCATCCTGTGGTTTTGCCTATCTTTTTTTCAATCAATAATTCTCCTCCATAAGACCATCCTCTTCCTATATGAACCTTATCTTGCCAATCCGTCTCATTATCAAAAAAGGATGCTCCATCCTTATACTCAATTAAGTTGTCCATTGTTTTATAATAACCTTCTAAAGAAACTTCAAATTTATCGCTAAAGGTTCTAGCATAACCAGCTGCAATTTGATCCGAAAACTGAGGTTTAATTTTTTCTGTTGCTGGCACCCATAAATCAGTTGGTAATCCTATTCCAGAATTGGTTAATAGGTGAAGGAACTGGCCCATTTTGGCATAACCCATTTTGAATGAAGATTTTTGGTCAATTAAGTATCTTAAACTTATTCTGGGCTGTAAGGAAGAATATTGTTTATCCCCTACAAAAAAAGTACTGAAATGAATACCACCGTTCCCTTTTAACTTGTCGTTTACAGTCCAGTCATCTTCTAGATAAGCTGAAACTTCATGCGCATAATGCTTAATGGCTCCAAAGGTAGTGTCTAATGCAGAATTTCCAGTTTGAGAAAATTGAAACTGGTTAACACCTGGAGTAAATGTGTGGTAAATATCACCAATTCCAAACTTTACTAGATGATCTGGGTTTGGCATCCAATCTACATCTACTTTAGCAGACCAATCTTCAATATTACTTAAATAGGCATAAGAAAAGTTTTGGTTATTGACGGTAGTAGTATTATTAGAATTTAACGTGGTTTCTGAACTACTATTTCCAAAAGCAATTAAAAAATCATATTTACTATATCTAAGGGTAGTATTTATAAATACTTTATTGGATGGCATATAATTCCACCTAAGAGAACTAATTATATTTCCCCAATTTAATTGTGATTCAGTACTGTCAACCCCACTTGTTGAATCTTGACTGAAATTATCAACGGCTTTTAAGGAAGCTTTATCTCTACCAATATAGTTGCTTAAGTATAATCTGTGCTTATCGTTTATCTTATGGTTTATTTTGCCATTGAAGTCGTAGAAAAAATAGCCTCCAGAATTTGAACTATTTGCATCTCCACCATTTTTACTAGCTTGTCTTCTCTGATTTGCTGCTACAAAAGGTCTTGCTAGTATGTCTAAGTATGTTCTTCTTGCAGAAAGGATAAAAGAGGTTTTATCTTTAATAATAGGACCTTCTAAAGATATTTTAGAAGCTATTAGCCCTATGGAACCTTGTCCATGAAATTTCTTCATATTGCCTTCTTTCATTTTAATATCTATTACAGATGAAAGTCTTCCTCCATATCTTGCTGGAAAGCCCCCTTTTACCAGCTTAGTTGAATTGATAGCATCTGAGTTAAAAACCGAGAAGAAGCCAAATAGGTGAGAGGCATTATAGACTGGAACTCCGTCCAATAAAATTAAATTTTGATCTGGTCCACCTCCTCTTACATATAGACCAGAAGTGCCCTCGCTTCCAGTTTGAACACCTGGAAGAAGTTGAATGGTTTTCATAATGTCATTTTCACCAAGAAGAGCAGGAAGAGCCCTAACCTTATCCATAGATAAATCAACAGTACTCATTTCTGACTTTTGGTGAACTAATTCTTCTTTGGAAGACAAAATTTCCACTTCTTTTAGCATTTGATCACTTAATGAGAAATTCTGGGTAATATCTAACATCGGATAATCTTCAAAAATCTTTGTTACATAACCAATATAACTAACTCTAATTTTAACGGAATCTTTTGGAAGTGTTAAACTGAAAAAACCATAATCGTTGGTAATAGTTCCTTTTCCTGATTTAAGATCGTAAATAGTAGCTCCTATAAGTTTTTCTCCACTTTCGGCTTCGTCTACATACCCACTAATGGTAATATTATTTTGAGAAATACAAAATATAGGAAATAGAAGAAAAAAATATGATAAATAGATTTTCATTAATTATTATTTAAAGTTAAAGTATCATAAATTTTGCCAAACTAATTCTTAATATTAAATCTTAACTTTAATTTAACAGGTAATATTTTTCTAATGATATTTTTCTGTGTAATCTTTTTCCCAAAGTACAATATCTAGGTTGTACTTAGTCTTTGATAATTTTTTTCCATAGATATCATTAATTATAAATACACCATTTTTCTTTCCGTTTATGAATTCTCCGCTGTAGATGATTTGTCCATTGCTATGCCATTTTTTGAACTCACCATTTCTTAATCCATCCTTAAATTCTGCATAAATTTTAATATTCCCATTTTCAAAAAAATCAGTTACAACACCAGAAATTAATCCAACATCAATTTTTGAATAGACTGTATCTTTTTCAATATTGGTTACCTTATTTAATGGAATATTTTGACAATAGAAAAGAGTAGAAGAAAGTATTGAAGCTAGAAAGAATGTGGTTTTAAAGAGCATCAAATAATTTAGAAGGACGCTTTTATCCTTCTTCTTTCTTTGGAATGAATGCTTTTATAAACTTTCCCATGAGAAGAAAATTTCTTGTAAAAGCTAACAGTTAAAAAAGCATAACTGTCTTTAGATTTTGCACCGCCTCTTACAAAACCTCTTTCATAACTAGTTTGATTCACTGTGTAGGCAAGTGGCCCATAAGGACCAGTAATGCCTTGGGCAACATCTGCATCTGAAGTAACCCATGTTCCATTAATTCCATTAACTGGATGTCTTGGAATTACATTAGGTTCACGATTTTCAGCAAATATCATAATTTCATAACTATCTCCAGATCCGGTTCCAGACATGGTTTGAGCTAATTGTGCATCTCCTCCAATTGAATTTTGAATATCGGCTAAATCGTCTCTACTTGCATAATAACCACTAACATCATCTAAATAATCTGTTGAAGTAAATCTATATCCAGCTTCAATCTTTATTCCTATATCTGAGTTAAAAGCTTTTTCAATACCAAATCCCAAGGGAATACAGATGGCAACAGGGCTGTAAGTTTTTGGGTCACCATTTTTTTTCTGTCCAAATATTTTCACACCAGTACTATCATTAACAGATTTATCAAGTCCATATGCCTTCAAAAATTCTTCATGACTTAAGCTTCCTTGGCCTTCTGTATGCAAATTTCTAAGAGGTGTCCAAGTTGAGGTATTTGCAAAATTAAATCCATCGTTATACAAAAGATTTAGTTTGGATTTTGGATTGAAGTAAAAACCACCAATACCTCCAACAAAATAAATACCTAATGTTGATAGAAAATTAGGTGCAAGTTTCTGACCCTTAACATTCTTTAAATTAAATTTATTTCCTGTTGATGGTTTTAATATGTAAAATTCAACAATTGCAGAAAGTTCTAAAATGTTGCTTTTAAAATTAAGATTTCTATTTTTTCTTCCAATGTCTAAAGAGTTTGCATCATCTGCAGCTATATTAGAAAAAGCAAAATTAGCTCTGAAGTTTATTTTATTTTTGAAGTGATAAATGTAAGCCGCATTAAAAACTGGTCTGGATTTACTTAGATCAGTGTCATAAATGGATCTTAAAAATGCAATTTGACTCGAAAGTGTGTCATTATTTTCACCAATTCCAGAAACAGAATAATTACCACCAATATCTGTTAGACAGTTTGATGTTCCAATGCCAAAATTAAACTCATGTCTTTTTCTTTTAAATTCATTGTTGTCATAGAACCCTCTATTTTGAGAATGAATAGGTCCGAAAACCAGAATTAAGAACATGAAAATATTGAATCTTAATAAATTCATATCCGTAAAAATATAGTTTTTTTCTTAAAAAAAATATTTTTTAGTACTTAAATCAGAAAGATTCAATTAAACTTAGAAAAATTGGTGCAGTTAAAACGGATATTAAACCAAATAAAGCCCAAAGAAATAAATTATAAGTTGTATCAAGTAAAGTTCTCATAAATTCTTATTATTAAGTTTTATGGGAGTTGTTACGCTACTTTTTACTTTTGGTTACGAAGTGAAATAATTATTTTAGACTTTAACCTTAAAATTCATTTTTTTAAAGTATATACCATATACACAATGTTTTAAGAAATTAAATATCTAACACAAAATAACCTTTCAAACCGTTTGGATAAATACCTTCAATCAAAGTACTACTTTTTTTGTTTTTGATAATATATTTTAGATCATTTATTGTATTAACAGCATTTTTGTCGATATGAGTTACAATAAAACCCTGTTTTATACCAATCTCTTTAAATTCCCCTTTACTTAAAGAAATTATTTTAATTCCGCTATTAATATTGTAATACTTCAACGATTCTTTGTTTAGTTCTTCAAAAACAGCTCCGTATAAACTTGATTCTTTTTCTAATTTGTTTTTATCTATTATTTCTGTTGTTCCTTTATTATTTCTCAGTTTAACTTCAATTATTTTCTTTTCACCTTTCCGTTGAATTATAACTTTAACAGTGTCTCCTGGCTTGAATTTCCCTATCTGTTCTTGGAGTTCTGGAACACCATTAACTTCAATATTTTCTACTTTTAGAATAATATCATCAGTTTTAATACCTGCTTCATATGCAGCTCCACCATCAGACAAACCACTTACCAAAACGCCATTGGTATTGGGTAAATTAAATTCATCCATTACCTGTTGTGTAACCTCTTGAATTATTACTCCGATAAAAGCTCGCTGGACAAGTCCGTAATTTTTTAAATCGTTTACCACTTTAAGGGTAATATTGGATGGGATTGCAAATGAATATCCTGTATAAGAGCCTGTTTTGGAAGCAATAGCTGTATTAATTCCAATTAAAACACCATCAGGGTTTACAAGTGCTCCTCCACTGTTTCCGGGATTTACAGCAGCATCAGTTTGAATAAACGACTCTAAAGGAAATATACTTTCTTTAGAGCTTCTTCTTAAAATATTTATATTTCTTGCTTTTGCACTAACTATTCCAGCGGTTACTGTTGAGGTCAAATTGAATGGATTTCCTACAGCCAGTACCCAGTCTCCTAATTTTACGTTGTCTGAGTTTCCAAATTCAGCAAAAACTAAATTTTTTTGATCCACTTTTAAAAGAGCTAAATCAGTATTGGGGTCTGTACCAAGACATTCCGCAATTAATTCTCTACCATCATTTAATGTCACAGAAATTGTTGAAGCATCTTCAATTACATGGTTATTGGTAACAATATAACCATCACTTGAGATAATTACACCTGATCCAGTTGCTATCTGAGTTCTGTCTCCTCTACTTCCATTAGGTCCCCAAAAAAAATCAAGTAGCGGGTCCGATTGGTAATTTTGAGCATATTCACTTTTTATGTGCACAACAGTATTTACTGTTTTTTCCGCTGCAAGAGTGAAATCTAAATTATTTTTTGAGTTATTGTTATTAGTTAGAGTGAAAGAGGATGTTTTTTTAGGAATTTCTTCAATTTCTTTATCTCGAATTTGCGATGATTTATTATTATAATCTGACTTTAAATAAAAAACTGAAAATGTAACGCCGCCAATAATAAAACCAAGAGTTAGTATAAATAATTTATTTTTCATCTTATTAATTTTTATAAAACTAATTGTCATTTTTTATTTTAATTGCTTAAGAGCTGTTAATTATTGTTAAGCATATTTTTCGTTACTTTTGATACTAATGCTTGTAAAATTCACTAAATATCAAGGAACTGGAAATGATTTTGTAATCATTGATTTAACCAAGGATGATTTTAAATTTTCTGTGAATCAGATAAAAAAAATCTGTGATAGAAAGTATGGGATTGGCGCCGATGGCTTAATATTAATTTCTAATCATAATAGAGTTAGTTTTGAAATGAAATTCTTTAACCCTGACGGATCTGCTAGCTTTTGTGGCAATGGAAGTAGATGTGCAGTTTTATATTGTTTTCATCAAGGAATTGTTCAGTCAAATTGTTCTTTTATTACTAATGACGGAATTCATCAAGGACAAGTTTTAGAGAATGAAAATATTAAAATAAGCATTAAAAGCCCGGTATTAGTAGATAAATTGACGAATGGAGATTTTGAAGTTAATACAGGCTCTCCACACTACGTACAGATTACAAATAGTATAGATAATATAGATTTCCAAAAGCATTGTAAGTCAATTAGGAATAACGACAAATATTTTCAAAATGGGATAAATGTCAATTTGGTTAAAGTAGAAGATGATTTTTTAGATATGAGAACCTATGAAAGAGGAGTTGAAGACGAAACACTCTCCTGTGGTTCTGGGGTAACTGCTACAGCACTTGCTATTGCATATGAAAACAAAATAGAAAATTCTCTCTTTGTGAAAACAAGAGGAGGGAAGCTGAAAGTTAATTTTGATAGAACAGAAAACAACTTTGAAAAAGTATTTCTTACAGGCCCAGCAAAGTTTGTTTTTAGTGGAGATTATGATTTGTAATATCTATTCTTAATAATTGCATTAAAATGACAAAAAATGTTACTTTAAGAAGACCGAAATTATTGGATTTAGACCAACTTCTTTTTTGGGAAAATAATTTAGACAATTCACTTTTTTCTGAAAATCCTATTTTTTATACTACAGAGCAGATTGAAGAATTTTTAAATTCCGATCAAGATATATTCTTAGATCGGCAAATAAGATTTATGATTGATAGCAGTGGTTCACCTGTAGGCTGTGTTGATTTATTCGAATATGACATGGTTAACTCAAGAGCTGGGGTAGGAATTTTTATAGATGAAAAATTTAGAAATATGGGAATTGCTACCGAAGCATTATCCCTGCTAAAATCCATTTGCATTAAAGATTATTTTATTTCAAATCTACATGCTAATATTTTACATACCAATAAAGCTAGTATACAGCTTTTTGAAAGAGCTGGGTTTACTAAAAATGGGGTTAAAGAAAATTGGATTAGAACTGAAAACTCAATGCTGGATGTATGGTTTTTTCAGTGTTTTCTTTAAGCTATAATTTAGCGGCTTGTTTTGTTAAATAAAAAGTATTAAATAAATATTTTTATCTTCTTCTTCTTCTTTCACCTCCTGAGCTACTATTCCCTCTAAAAGAGTTTCTATCTCTGTTGTTTCCTCTATCTCTATTTCTTGATCTGTCTCTGCTTCTTGATCTATCTCTATTTCTTGATCTATCTCTAGATCTTGATTTGGAACCTTCGTTAGATGCAATCTCAACTAAAAAAGTCTTTCCATCGTATTCTTTATCCTTTAAATTATCTATAATTTCATTTGAAAGTTTTTTATCCACTTCAAAGAACGAAAATTCATTAAAAAGGTCCAAGGCACCAATAGACTTAGAATCTATATTGGTATTAGAACAAATTAATCTTAATAGACCACCTTTATTCAATCCTTTATTTAGACCTAGATTAATAAAGAACCTTTGGTGATCATCACTTTTAACTCTTGGGCCTTTACTTCCCTTGTCTTTAACAATGTCTCTAGAATTTTCGTAATATTTTAAAAGTTGATTAAACTCAATCCCAATCATTCTTTTGATAAGTTCCTCTTTAGAATATTCTTCAAAACTATTAATAATTGAAGGAATTAGGTCGGCAATTTCATCTTCGTTAATTTTAACACTTTTAATTTTCTCCACATACCCAACTAGCTGTTGCTCACAGATTTCTTTTCCAGAGGGTAGTTTTCCTTCATCAAATTTTATTTTAATCTTTTTTTCAATTTGAAAAACTTTATTTTGGTCTTTGTTGGAAACAATTGCAATAGATACCCCTTTTTTTCCTGCTCTAGCAGTTCTTCCACTTCGGTGGGTATAACTCTCTACTTCATCTGGTAAATGATAATTTATCACATGGGATATGTCGTTAACATCTATTCCTCTAGCAGCGACATCTGTAGCAACCAATATTTGTAAAGTTTTATCTCTAAACTTATCCATTGCTTTATCTCTTTGCATTTGAGATAAATCTCCGTGAAGTGGTGCAGCATTGTAACCTTCTTTTAAAAGTTTATCGGCAACATCTTGAGTAGTTCTTCTGGTTCTGCAAAATATTAATCCATAAATATTAGGATTGAAATCTAAAATTCTTTTTACTGCCTTATATCTATCTCTCTCAGGAACATTGTAATATACATGGTGAATATTTTTGGCTCCTACATTTTTATTTCCTACGGTAATTTCCATAGGATCGTTCATATAAGATTTAGATATCTTTTCAACATCTCTAGGCATGGTAGCAGAAAAAAGCCAAGTTGATTTTTCATCTGGAGTATGACTTAGTATACCATCAATATCTTCTTTGAAACCCATGTTTAACATCTCATCAGCTTCATCTAAAACAACGTAAGAAACATGATTTATCTTGATCATTTTCCTTTTCATCATATCCATTAATCTCCCCGGTGTTGCAACCACAATTTGAGCCCCAGATCTTATTTCTCTAGATTGCTTATCCATACTAGCTCCTCCGTAAATGGTGGCAATGGATAGACCCTTTACAAAAGTTGAATAATCTTTAAAATCGTTTGATATTTGAACGCATAGTTCTCTAGTTGGTGCAATGACCAATCCTTGAACAATTTTTTTATTGACGTCAATTTTATGAATCATAGGTAGACCAAAAGCTGCAGTTTTTCCAGTTCCTGTTTGGGCAAGTCCTATTAAGTCTCTATTTTCTTGGATAAGTAAAGGAATAGATTCCTGCTGCACTGGTGTAGGAGTAGTAAAGCCAAGGGCTTCTATTCCTTTAAGTATATTAGGGTCGAGTGGTAATTCAGAAAACAGCATTTGATTATTTTTTCGCGAAGGTAAACTAATAAATCAACTAAAAGTAAAAAAAAGTTAAACCTATAAGCCGGATTCTGTCTAGGTTCATCATTTATCTAGGCTAATTATCACTAATTAGCTCGAGCGACCTACCCTCCAAGTTGAGCGAGCAACTCTTCAACAAAGTAACCTTGGTTTATTTGGTCTTTCAGCGCATGAGGTTTACCTCGCTAATGGTGTCACCACCATCACGGTGAGCTCTTACCTCACCTTTTCACCATTGCCATTTCTGGCTGTTTCTTTTCTGTGGCACTAGCTGTGTTTAAAAAACCCTTCCCGTTAGGAAGCATGCTGCTCTAAGCTGTCCGGACTTTCCTCTTGCAAAGCAAGCGATGAACCAGTTTAACTTTTTGGTAAATTTATACATCTACATTGAAGAAAACAAAAATTAAATAAGAAGTTTAATAGATTATTATTGCTTATCTTAAGAGAATCTCAACTGAAATAGCTTTGTGATCTGATAGTTGATTTTGATGGGTTTTAAAATTATAAGAATCTAAACCTTTATCATGCCATATGTAGTCAATTCTCAAAAATGGTATTTTACCAATATAGGTTCCTCCAATTCCAAAACCAGATTTTGTAAATGAATCTGTAAATAGATTACTAAATTGATTGTAGGCGTAGGAAATAGGGGTGTCATTCAAATCACTACATAAAATTCTTTTAAAAGGACTATTTTCTAAGTAAGGAATCAATTCATTTATCTGCTGAGCTCTTTTTGAAAAACCTATTTTAAGTCTGTTAAAAATATCTTGTTTGGGAATTTTTTGATACGAATATAGAGGACTACCTTTACCACCTATAATTTTATAGTCTGAATTATTAAATCTTATAGACCCAAGGTGGGTATTGAAAACTCTAAGTGTATCACTTTCACAAACAATATCTGACCACATACAGTGATTGGAATGGTCATTTTTAAATGCTAAACTTCCTTTATTGATAATAGGAAATTTACTGAAAGTAGCTAGTCCAAATAAGGAATTTTTATTGCTTTCATCTGTAAAGCTTTCGTGGTAATAGTTTAAACCTAACTCTTTTATAATTATTTCTCGAGTGATAAATTCTTTATTATTATCGTAAAAATATTCTTGAAAGCAAATAATATCAGGTTTTTGTTTTTTAATTAACTCAATGATTTTACTCTTTACTTCTTCATTGTGGGTCCAATTATACAAGTCAAATAACCGAACATTAAAACTCATAACTTTTATCTTTTCATTGTAGGTGGTGTTTTCTGAAATTTTAGGATTTATTTGTAAAAATCTACTGTGGTGATACATCCCAAGAATTAACAAAATCAAAGTTGGAAAGAAAAATATATCTCTTTTAAAGAACCAAATAAGAAATAAAACCAAGTTGATTATAAATATTATTGGATAGGCTAGACCAAGAAAAGCAATGCCTGAATTTTTAGTAGGGTCTGATAAGAAAGCTAAATAGCTAAAGAATAATAATAAATTAAAAACTATTGTCAAGTAGGCAAATATTTTGCCCCTCCAACTCATATTCTTAACACCAAAATTAAATATGCTTACTGGCATCGAATAAATAATCTTTTTCTTCTTTGGTCAGACTCTCGTAGCCAGACAATTTAATTTTATCTAAAATATCGTCTACCTTTTCTTGTCTTGATTTAGAATTTGGGACTGATGATTTTTTTTCTGCTTTTTTCTTTTTGTAAACAATTTTAATTTTCCTTTTTGTGGTTAATCCACTCATTTTAGTTATGAAATTATCAAACCAGTAAGAAATATCTTTCCCTTTTTTAAAATTAGAAACGTATAAGTATCCCCAAAATGCCCCGCCAAGATGTGCAAAATGAGCAATTCCATCTGAATTTGAAAGTCCAACAATATCAAAAGCTACCCAAACCATAGCTAGATACTTCATTTTAATTTTAATTATACCAAACAACATTACTTCAAAATTTGGTGTGTAGGTAGCCAAGCCTACGAAAACAGCCATTACTGCTGCTGAGGCGCCCAGCATAGGAATATCTCCCATATCTCTAAAGAGTGGAAATAAGTTATGGGTTATTAAATAAAGTATAGCACCACAAAAACCTCCAATTATATAGGTGCTAAGTGCAGACTTTTTTCCCATAAGATCTTCATACATTCTAGCGGTAAAAAAATAGATGAGCATATTATTGAAAATATGCCAAAATGAACCATGAAGAAACATGTAGGTTAAAATTGTCCATGGTCTTTTTAGAAAAATAAGTGGAGATGAATTAAAGCTGAAATAGTCATCTATATTATTGATACCCTGAGGATTCCACTTCATTAAAGCAAAAATATTTCCTAAAATTAGAAATAAGGCATACACCAAAACATTGATGTAAATTATTTTGATAGAAACACCACCTGTTTTAAATTGATATTTTATTTGATCTAATAAAGCCATTAAAAAAAACTATTTCTATTTTTCCCCCAATATAAGACAATAATTATTCCAACTAACGCTCCGCCTAAATGCGCAAAGTGAGCTACATTGTCACTTGGATTGTTTGATATGCCAAGGTAAAGCTCTAAAGCTGCATATCCAATAACAAAATATTTTGCTTTTATAGGAATTGGAGGGAAAAGTAACATGAGTTCTGTGTTTGGAAATAAATATCCAAAAGCAGCTAAAAGTCCAAAAACAGCTCCGGAAGCACCTAACATAGGTGCATTAACAAGTGAATTAAGTTCCATTAAAGGAAAAGCTGTATAGTTTCTATTACTTTTTATTAATTCAAGACCCTGGTTTTTAGCTATATCCAAATAGTATTGAATTTCTGTAGGCTCAATTAATGAAATTTCCAAGAGATGAGATTCAAAGCTCTTTAATCTTAAATAGTTAACCAACATGTGTAATAAAGCAGCTCCAAAAGCACAAATTAAATAATAACCTAAAAACTTTTTAGGTCCCCAAACTCTTTCTAATTGTGTTCCAAAAATCACTACGGCAAACATATTAAAAAAGATATGCCCAATACTTTGGCGAGAATGCATGAAAAAGTGAGTGGCCAATTGCCAAGGCTTGAACCCTTCTGAACCAAAGGGAAAAAGTGTTAAATTATTCTCTATAGTTTCTTTGAAAGTTAATTGTGCAACAAAAAATAAAACATTAATCAGTAAAAGATTCTTTACTACAGGACTAATATTTTTAATTAAATTATTGAACATCAATTAAATTTCTTAATAATTTCTTCTTGATTAATTTCTTTAACAATAGAAAGTCCTTTGCTATTTTGTAATGGAGATTTGCAAGAAAAAAGACAATCTGTTAAATGCGCCATTTCTTTACTATTCATTGCGATAAGTCTACTAAGTGCATAATTTTTCGATAGATTCCAAGCAATTTTGTCATAAGGTTTTTTAAACTCGTCGTTGCTGTTTTTTATGTTTTCCAAACAATCTTCGATAAACTTTTTACCATCCATATTCTCCGACTTATTTGGAAAACTATTTATAACAATACTGTTTTTACCAAACTGATCTATTTCAACTCCTAATCTCTCCAATTCTTCTTTAATTTCCATACACAATACAAAATCACTAGGGTTTAATTCCACTTCAATTGGAAGAAGTAACTTTTGAGATAATACCTCTCCATTTTCATACATTTGTTTAAGTTCTTCAAATTTTATTTGTTGATGTGCTCTGAAAATATCAATAATCAATAAACCATTTTTCTTAGCTGCAACAATGTAACGCTTGTTAAATTGTAAAAATAGGTTAGAACTTGGTAGTACATCATTTTGTTCTTTAAAATTTTCAGGAATTTCAAATTCTTTTTGAAAATTGTCTTTAAGTAAATCTATATTTCCACTTATTTGAGACTGATTTTCCTTCTTAAAGGGATTGTAATTAGTATCTACTTTGATAGAAGGTATTTTAATAGATTCTCCAGGCTTTAAAGGGGGGAAATCAAAGGAAGTTTCTGGATTGAAATCTATTGAAGGAGCAATATTATTTCTGCTTAAAGAACTTCTTACACTAGATTTTACTAATTCGTAAACTGCTCTTTCGTCTTCAAATTTTATTTCGGTTTTACTGGGATGAATATTTACATCAATTGAATCTAATGGAACTGTGAGATAAATAAAATAAGATGGATAAGAATCATTTCCAATCAAATCTTTAAATACAACCTTAATTGCATGATTAATGGAGTTATTTCTAATAAATCTATTGTTAATGAACAAAAATTGTTCTCCTCTTGTTCTTTTTGAAAACTCTGGTTTTAAAACAAACCCACTTATTTTGGTAATACTAGTTTCTTCATCTACAGGTACCAATCTTTCATTGTATTTTTTACCGAAAATAGAAACTATTCTTTGTCTTGTATTGGTAATTGGCAAATCAAAAACCACATTGTTATTGTGGTGCATGGTGAAGTGAATTTCGGGGTGGGTAAGAGCTACCCTGTGAAATTCATCAATAATATGTTTGGTTTCAACTCCTTTTGACTTTAAAAAATTTCTTCTTGCAGGAACATTGAAAAATAAATTTCTCATAGAGATACTGGTTCCATTTGAAAATGCACATGGTTCGGATGATACTACCTTAGAAGCTTCAATTTTAACTTGGTGTCCAATGTCACTTTCTATTTTTTTTGTCTTGAGCTCTACTTGGGATACAGCTGCAATACTTGACAATGCTTCCCCTCTAAATCCTTTTGAAGAAATGGAAAATAAATCATTCGTATTTTTAATTTTAGATGTAGCATGTTTTTTAAAGCAGATCTCAGCATCTTCTTTGGTCATACCCATGCCATTGTCTATCACTTGAACCAAACTAGCTCCAGCGTCTTTAACAATTAACTGAACTTTTGTGCTCTGGGCATCAATTGCATTCTCTAAGAGTTCCTTAACTGCAGAAGCAGGTCTTTGAATTACTTCTCCAGCGGCAATTTGGTTAGCAACATGTTCTGAAAGTAACTCTATCATTTTATTTTTTGGAGGTATTGGTTATAATCTCTAAAACATCGTCTATTTGACCATAAATAAATGCAAAACCAGAAATTAAAATGGTGAAAATTATAATGAGCCTAATGGTTTCCCAGTTTTGGTTCCATTTCTTATACTCGTTTTTATTAGCAAATGAACTTTTTATTCTTTGAGAATAATTATCAGCTTCTTGCATTTGCTTCGTCTTTTCAACCCTCTCTTTTCTCTCGTCGTAATACCTCGCAGGAAAGTCAAAAATTTTGTGCTGCGGTAGTTTGAAAAATCTTGACTTTAAAAATGGCTTTTGGCTCATTTTGTAAATTTATATAAATAATACAATTACTCGAAAATCGTGTAGAATTCTCTTGTTAATTTTTTATAATCTTCAGAATAATTGTGTCTGCCAGCCTCTTCTATAACCAAAGACTCTTTAATCAATTGTTTATTTTCACTTCTAGAAAATTCTATTAAAATTCTATGTGGAGCCTTATTAGGTTTTGGATATACAGCACATTCTCTTATAGCATTTAAGCCATGTTTTTTTGCAAATTCTATTGCTTCTTTTTTTTGCTCAAATGGAAGAATTATGTTTAAAGATCCATCTTTTGTTAGATTTTGATTACTAAACTTTAAAATATCCTCCAACTTTAAATCATTTTGATGCCTGGCTTTGGATCTTTCTGAATTAGATGGTTGTAGACTTTTTTTGAAATATGGAGGATTGCTAACAATTAAATCATAATTAGAATCGGGATGAAAATCTTTTAAATCTTGGTGAAATAATTTTATTCTATCGCTCCAATTACTGTTTTCAATATTAATTTTAGCATCCATTATAGCACTGTGCGAAAGTTCAATACTATCCAACTCTAAATTTAAATTTCTTTGACACAACATTATTGTAATTATACCAGTTCCAGAACCAATATCTAGTGCTCTAAATTTTTTAGTAACATTTACCCATGAACCTATTAAAATTCCATCTGTGCCAATTTTCATGGCTGCATTGTTTTGATGAATGGAAAATTTTTTGAAATTAAATGGTTTGTAAATGCGTTTACTCACTTGTATAGAGTTCAATTAAACCATCTGGGATATCCAGTTTCATTTGTTTTTTGGAGTGATCTAAAACCAGAATATTTTTCTCATTATAAGGTAGTAATACCTCTTTGTCATTAATGTAAAGCTGAATAAGATTGTTATTCTTAATTTTAATAACAGTACTAACCTTTCCTAAATTCTCTTCTGTTTGGCTAAATAAATCGTATCCAATAATATTGTTTTTGTCAAATTTTTCTTCTCCTAAATCAACGTCTTTTGGATTGACAAATACAGAATTATTTTTTAATTCTTCAGCTTTGTCTTTATTAACATTTAGAAGAGTTAAAACCAATTTGTTTTTATTTAATGGTTGAATTTCTTGAATCTTATAAGGTGTCATTATTCCAGATACATTTAACCAAATTGTTATTTTTTTTGTAAGAATGGAAGGAGTTTCGTTAATAAAGGAAATTACCAATTTACCACTGTAACCATGAAGTCTTGAAAAATGTCCTATTTCCTTTAAATTATCCTGCATAAAAAAAGCCACGTATTAACATGGCTTAAAATTATAAAATCATTTAAGAAGTTTTATTTATTCTTCTTTTTTTCCTTCTTCATTAGCTGGAGCTTCTTCTGCTTTTGGAGTTTCTTCTTTAGCTGGAGCTTCTTCTACTGGTGTTTCTTCTGCTTTTGGAGCTTCTTCAGTTTTTGGAGCTTCTTCTGCTTTTGGAGCTTCTTCTGCTTTTGGAGCTTCTTCTACTGGAGCTTCTTCTGCTTTTGGAGCTTCTTCAGCTTTTGGAGTTTCTTCCGCTGGAGCTTCTTCAGCTTTTGGAGTTTCTTCTGCTGGTGCTTCTTCAGCTTTTGGAGCTTCTTCTGCTGGAGCTTCTTCAGCTGGAGCTTCTTCAGCTTTTGGAGTTTCTTCTGCTGGTGTTTCTTCTGTAGCTGGAGTTTCTTCCGTTGCTGGCGCTTCTTCCGCTTCAGCTTTTGCTATTTGAATGGCTTGTTCTTCTGCAATAGCTTTTGCTCTAGCAGCACTTTTTTCTTTCTCTACATTTAATGCATCTGCAATAGCTTTTTGCTCTGCATTTTCTAAAGAAGATATTTTGGATTCAATCTTGCTTTCTTTCTCTTCTAACCATTTGTTAAACTTTTCTTCTGCTATAGCTTCAGTTAATGCACCTTTAGCCACTCCTTTAAGTAAATGATTTTTATATAAAACTCCTCTGTAAGATAACATTCCTCTAACGGTATCGGTTGGTTGAGCGCCAATACCAACCCAATACAAGGCTCTGTCAAAATTAATGTCAATAATAGCTGGATTTTTATTTGGATCGTAGGATCCAATTCTTTCGATATATCTTCCGTCTCTTTTAGCTCTAGAGTCGGCGATTACTATATGGTAAAAAGGTTTACCTTTTTTTCCGTGTCTTGCAAGTCTTATTTTAGTTGCCATATTAATTGTTTTTAAAAGGGTCCGAAACCCAGTTTTAGTTAATTCGGCTGCAAATATGAATTTTTTTATTGAATATTAAAAATCTTATACTTTATATATTTAAATGTTTTATCACCTTGCTAATGATTTACTTTCAAATCATATTTAAGTAACTCTTAAGTAATATTTTGTTAACATTAGCTTAACATTAGATTTTTTTTACTATATTAGCACTATGAAAAATTTATTTATTACTCTTCTAACTTTAGTTTCTTGTGTTTTTTATTCTCAAGAAATCGCTCAGATTAATGGTGTATTTACTACAAATAGTGGAATTCCATTAGAGGGTAAATTCCAGAACTTTTACGAGTCTGGAAACGTAATGTTTTCTTATGAAATTCTTGATGGTTTACACAATGGAAAATTTTCTTCTTTTTACGATAATGGCAAATTAAAACAAAAAGGATCTTACCTAAATGGTGAAAAAGTTGGTTCTTGGCTTTCTTGGTCTGAGAATGGAGTATTAATATCTAAAACAGGTTTCGATAACCATGGAAATCGTGATGGTGAATGGATTGTTTGGAATAAAGAAGGTGATTATTCTGCTGTTGTATTATATGAATCAGGAAAAAGAATTAGTAACTGGAAAATTGTAACTAAGAATGGTCAAATAGCACAGACTTCAAATAATTAATTTATAGAGTCTCGTACGTCCATTATATTATTGGTAATATTTTCTAATCCAGACAAAACATCTGAATAAATTACCCCACTTTTAATACTATATTTATTATTAGAAATATTTATTAGATGCTCTTTTTTCAACTCATAATGTAATTTGTTGATTTCCATCTTTTCTTTTTTAATTGTTTTAGAGGTTTTGACATCAGAATCTCCAACATACTTTTTTAACTGAGTAAATAGATTTTCTACTTTTTCAATCATTTTAAGAATATTGTTTCTTTGAATAGGAACAAAATATATATTATTTTCTGATTTTCTTTGAATTAATTTAGAAATAGAATAATAAGAATCTCCAATGCTTTCTAAATCATTAATAATACTAAGTATAGATTTTATCTCCTCGTTAGTCTTTTGAGTAGACTCCGTTTCATTTACCTTAGATAAATATTCCGATACTTCATCTTCAATTCTATCTGTAATGTCTTCATACTGTTTAATTTTCTGAAGGATTTTAGAAAATTTTCTTTTGTCAGTTTCAAGAATAAGAGACTTTAAAAACGAATTCATTTTTGATGTGATTTTAATAAACTTTAATAGCTCAGTTCTTACTTCAAGAATCGAAAACTCGCTTGATAAGGTCGTATTGGAAAAATATTTAAGTTGAAATATTTCATCTTCTTCTGCTTTAGAATAAATTACTCTGGTAACAATTTTTTCTATATTTTCTACAAACCACACAAGTAATAGAGTGTTTAGAATATTAAAGGTTAAATGAAATAAAGCTAATGACCACTGAATAGTAGAGTTTTCAATAGACTGTTTTGAGGAGTTGTCAAATGGGAACCATTCTGAATTAAGCTTTACAAATTCTTCAATATTCTCTATGAAAAAATTGAATAAAATTATCATCCATATAACCCCAAATAGATTGAATATTAAATGAGCAAGAGCTGCTCTTTTTGCATGTATATTCCCTATAATAGCAGCAATATTAGCAGTAACTGTTGTCCCCATATTTTCACCAAGAACAATTGCTGCAGCAAATTCAAAGGGCAATCCTTTTGTGCATAAAACTAGAGTAAGTGCCATAGCTGCGCTAGAGGATTGGACTATTATGGTAACAAAAGTTCCAATAAAAACAAAAATAATAACTGAAAATATCCCGCTTCCTGTTAGTGGTTCAATAAGTTCATAAAACCCACCTTCATCAAAAGAAGGAACTGATTTTTTTAATGCCTCTAAACCCATAAATAGTAAAGCAAAACCAATTATGAAATCTCCAAGAGAATTAAGACTATCTTTTTTGAAAAAAATCAATGGCAATCCGATTGCTATTAAGGGAAGAGAATAGGTTGCTAAGCTTAATTTTCCAAAACCTAATCCTAGAACTAAAAATGCTGTTACGGTGGTTCCAATATTGGCGCCCATTATCACCCCAATTGCCTGTCGAAGAGAGAGTAGGCCAGCATTTACAAAACTTACAATCATAACTGTAGTTGCGCTTGAAGATTGAATAACTGACGTGGTAAAAAATCCTGTAAAAATTCCAGCAAACTTATTGTTAGTAATTGCACCTAAAATATTTCTCATTTTAGATCCAGCTAGCTTTTGAATACCTTCACTCATTATTTTCATCCCGTAGATGAAAAAGCCTAAAGACCCAACTAATGTTAGTATTTCAAAAAAACCAAAATTCATTTATACAATTAATTTAAGAATAAATTAGAATCTGTACTTAAATCCTAAAGAAAAAATTCTTCCAGGATTTCTCAATCTAAAATTTAGAGCTTCCGTTCCATAAGATTCCACCATGCTTTCTTTTACATCTCCCAAAAGATTATTTGCCCTTAGATTGACGGTTGACTTCCTTTCTTTTCCAAAAGTTTTACTAAAATTAAAATTTAGACTGTGAAAAGGAATTCTATATACATCTGGTCTAAATCCATCTCCAACAATTTCTAAAGTCTTTCCTTGAACGTTGTAGAATATTCCTGTTTGTATTCCTTTGTCAGGATTGGTGTAGCTAATACCAGAGTTAATTAAATAAGGGGCTTGTCCTTGAAGTGTTCTGTAATCACCCACAGTCTCTCCAGTTCTTTTACTACTTTCTCTTCTAGATTTTTCAGATTCACTAAAAGTAAGACGAGATTCTATAAAAGACATATTAACATTAAATGATAGATCTTTAAGTCCTTCTGAAATGAATTCTAAATTTTTTCTTATTTCAAATTCGATTCCACCTACTGTAGCAGAACCTAAATTTGCAGGAGTAAAATTAGTAGGAGCAGATTCGTAGTAGGTCATTTCAATAGGGTCTTGAAATGTTTTATAAAAAAAACTTATTGACATCATTTGAGAAAATTTCCCAAAGTACTCGTATCTAATATCGTAATTTTGAATATAGGATGGTTTTAAATCAATATTTCCAACAAAAGTCATATTGGATAGGGGATCAAATATTTGAGCAATGGAAGCTTCTTTAAACGATGGCCTAGCAGTTGTTCTTGTTAAGGAAGTTCTTAAATTACTGTTTTCAGATATTTGGAAAATGAAATTTCCTGTTGGAAATAAGTCTAGTTTGTTTATTACATTTTCGTTATTAAAATTATCACCACTTGAATTTTGACCAGTATAGAACAAATCAAACTTTTCCATTCTAAGACCAACAATAGTTTTTAAAACTCCAAATAATTTTAATTCATTGGATATATATCCAGAAAAATTTCTCTTGCTAGACTCAAACTGACTACTTCTATCCGTGATTGTAGCTCTTGGATTCATGTAGCTTCCAATAGGATTTGATTCTGTTACCAATACATTAGAGTCAAAAATCAGATTTGGGTCTCCATTTATTACCGACCAAACTGAAGGGTCATCCCAACAGCTTACTTGGAATCTAGCTATTTGAAAATCTCTTGTCTGATAAGTTGCTAATGCTCCATACTTAAATTTTGCTTTTTCACTATCAAGCTCATAATTCTTAGTGAAATCTATTTTAGAATTAAAATGATTTTCATTTAAAAACCTCCAGATTCTTGTTGGCTGGGTATTGTCCTTGTATTTAAAAGCGTTATTATCATCAATAAATATTGTTGATCTTACATCTTTATCATGAATCTTTGAAATGGTAGGAGATATTTTCCATTCTATTTTATCTACTAATTTGGACAAAAACGAGGAATCAATTATGGTATGAGTTCCGTTAAGAATAATATTGGTGATACTTCTTTGACTATACTCTAAATTATCTTTGTTGTAGTCAACAAAGTCTGTAAATCTATTTTCTTGTCTAAAACGTCCAGCTTTTTTCTCGCCGTTTTGAATATGCATTAAAGTCAATTTAAACTTTGATTTATCTGTTCTATATGAGAGACCTCCCAATCCACTAAGTATTACATTGTTAATTCCAATTTCTCCTCTTTGTGTTCTAAAAGTATCCAGAGCATAAACGTCTGGATTTGTATTGGTATTGAAATAATTATCAATTGCTTCACTGTAATATTCTGTTTGATTATTGTAAGAAATTGCACCTAGCCAACCAATAGTGTGTTCTTTTTTACCAATATCAAATTGATTTCCAGTTGAATAGCCTAAAGACATATTCATTAAACTATTACTTTTTTCAGCTGCCATTATTGGGTTAAAAGAATTAGAAAGATCGTTTATGGTATTGTAATCCTGAGAGTTAAGGTTTGGAAAATCTGCATTTAAATTATCACTGAATAAATCATTTAAAGACTGGTTATAAAAACTCGAAAGATTATTATCAATTGGTACTTTTCTTTGCCCATTGTCAAAACCTAATATATCAGTAGAACTTCCTTTGTAAGATCGATAATCTGACTTGAAATGCATATCTGGGTTATATCCTAAACTAATTGAGAGAGCAGGGCTTTTTTTAGAAGGAAATTCTTTGGTTACTATGTTTACTAATCCACCTGTAAAGTCAGCAGGTAGATCTGCAGTAAAAGATTTAATTATTTGAACATTATCTAATATGTTAGTAGGAAATAAATCCATTTGAATGGTATTTCTATCTGGATCTAATCCAGGAATATCTATGCCATTTAAAATTGATTTAGTATATCTATCTCCTAGTCCCCGAACATATACATATTTACCACCCATTATAGAAACACCAGGGGCTCTTTTTATGGCATTGGCCAAATTACTTGAGCCAACTTTTTTAAAAGCTTCTGAGGAAAGACCATCCATTAAATTGGCTGATTTTTTTTGCATCATTAACAATGCTTCCTCCGTATTTTTTTGAACTGAAACCGAAACAACTACTTCTTCCAGACCAACTGATGCTGAAGAAAGATTAACATTGATTTCTTTTACGTCATTTTCTTTGACTATAATATCAGTGAGCTCTTTGGTTTTATAACCAACAAAAGAAAAGATTAATGTATAAGTACCCGCTTGAACATTTACTGAATAGTTGCCGTCAAAATCTGTTGTGACTCCGTTGTTGGTACCTTTTACTAGAACATTGGCAAACGGCATTGTTTCATTGAATTCTTCATCAATAACTTTACCTATGATTTTACTTTGTGAAAAAAATGAAGATAATATAAAGGAAAAAAACAGTAACGTAAGAATTCTCACTTAATCAAATTTTCTGCAATTATATACATAAAAAAACTGCCTTGTCGATTTAACAAGGCAGTTTTCTAAAATTTAACTTTTACTTAATATATTAACTAAATGTTAATTGACGTATTTTTAAAAAGCACCTTTTGAGGACGCATATGTCCAAGAAAAATCAGAGGAATTAGCTCCTACTGAATTAGATCCTGTAGCTACCACTGTACAAATTGTTGCACCATCTGCTTCAAAAGTTGACCCTACAGTAGATCTATCATTAAATATAGAACCATCAGTAAGATTTGGTGTAAAGCAATCTGAACTGCCATCTGTAGCTGGAGTAAATTCATATCCAGAAAAAGTTAATGTTCCGGCTGTGTAACTATTAGAATCTTCATCTTTGTCTAATTTTATATCTTTACCAGCCGTAAAATTCATTACATATACATTGTTATTAGCACCAGTAGCACCTTTTCTGTAATCAGAAATTTCACCATCTACACCAGTAGCAGAACATTCATCATTAGTTCCGACTAAGGTTAAATTATTAAGTGTAAAACTTCCTGAAGCAGACCCCTCAGGGCCGTCAATTTCTAGAGCATGATCGGAAGCAGAATTTAGAATAACCATTGAATTAGAAATTGTACCTGCATAAGCTTGATCAATATCTAATCCATCATCACCTTGTGCCCATACTAATAGTTCAGAAGCATTAACAGTTCCACCAAAAAACTCTATACCGTCGTCTACATTTCCCACCACTTCAACATGATCAATTGTTGTACCAGTACCAACACCACCTAATGTCAAACCATTGATTTCATTGCCTTCACCTATTTCAGCACCACCATGTCTTATAGAAACATATTGTATTACACCTGAATTATCAGCAGGATCGCTACCGCCGTATAATCCATTGGTTTCAGAAGCAGGAATTCCTTCAATTTGTAATTCTGTTACATCACCAGAAAATGAACATGGAGCATTGCCTAATACCAATAAACCTCCCCACAAACCTCTTACGTTCTCATTTAATGATGATCCAGCTGTTTGACCCACAGTAATATCGTCAGATTCTGAAGTCATAACAATAGGTGCATTAGCAGTACCTTCTGCCATTAATTTTCCACCTCTAGCAACTACTAAAGAGGAAGCATTTGCACCAGTACCAGCTTTAGCTTTAATTATAGTACCTGCTGGAATAGTCAAAGTTACACCGCTTGGCACAATAACTCTTCCTTCTAAGGTCCATACTACTGAAGCATCTAATGTTTGGTCAGCAGCTAAAGTACCGGATAGTTTGTATTCTGTAGCAGCAAATTCACAAGAACCATCATCCTCTGTGGCCAATTCGTCAAAATTGCAGGCCATCTCATCTGTACAGCCATAGACATTGTAATCACAACTTCCGTCATCATAGTCAGCTGAATCGTCGTAGTTCGATGCCGCAGGGTCAGTGCATCCACACGCATTGTCCTCTACACTCGGGTTGTATGTTCCAGGTCCATCAAAATCGAAACTTGAGCGGATATCCTCCGAGCCGATCCCATTTTCAAACACTTGGATGTGCGCTGTACCAGAGAATGTGCCTGAAGTGGTGAGCTGCATGAACAACACACGGTTATTCACTGCATCAGGCAGGCCATTGGGAGAACCATTCAATACAAACCACGCACCACCGGTTTCGTCATTCATCAAAATATCAGCTCCGGCGCTCTCTGAACCGAAGTTAAATGAATTCACCCAAGGTTGTTCCGTACTTTCCACTGTACTAATGCCCACTTCTGAACCAACGGGTGTAGAGTCAATTCCAATGGTCACCCAGCTGTCTCCTTCCAATTCCGGGAAGAAAGAAAAGAATGCTGGGTTCACTTGATCTGCTGTCGCTCCACCATATGTGCTGTTGTAAAAACCGTCTGAGGTTTCGAGAATAAATGGGTTCTCATTGTTTCCATACACCGAACTCAAAAAATCATCCTCGTTGACCATGTTCGCATAAAAGCGATACGTTACGGTTCCCGTAATTATGTCAGAAGCATGCTCCTCAATTGTCATGGTATATTGCATCCCTGGCAACAAACCTCCTGAGTTTCCACAAGAGCAGTAATCACAAGAACCATCCTCGTCCGAAGCTTCGATGTTATAGTTACAAGCCACTGGGTCCTGGCAACCCGCTACTTCAAATTCATCGCACACACCGTCACCGTCTGTATCGACAAGACAGTTGCCATCACAGTCGAGGTTCGCTCCGGCATACGTGCAAGAGCCATCCGGGGCATTTGCTGCTGCATCATAGTTGCATGCCTCCATATCTGTACACCCGAGAAATTCGCAACTGCCGTTGTCAATGGTTGCCTCAGGATCATAGTTGTCCGCATTTTCGTCAGTACAGCCAATGCAAGAAGAATACTCACAGGTGCCATCTTCGTAAGT
>ENA-OQVM01000507-OQVM01000507.1-marine-metagenome-genome-assembly--contig:-NODE-507-length-60130-cov-5.150400_pt1 | contig 60130 bp, 63 predicted proteins | sample MGYA00237776_ERZ505498 | MGnify/ENA primary metagenome ERZ505498 (study PRJEB26159, sample SAMN06265151) | marine metagenome | isolation source: Helgoland LTER site | place: Germany:Helgoland, sampling... | reverse complement strand
AAACTTAGAAAAACAAAAGTTTTTTTTCTATAAATAAAAAATAGAATTAATAATATTAAAGAAATACCCAGAGGAGACAGAAAAAAAGGTAATATTTTATGTAAATAGATCATTCATTTAACTTTAAAAACACTAAATATTTATGAAAATTTTATAAATTGCAACCGTCTAAATTATTTTATTTGTTAACAAACTATAGCCCCCATCTCTAACTGTTCTGATAGGGTCCTCATTATTTTCTGATTTAGATTTAATAGCCTTTCTAAGTCTGCTCATATGGACATCAACTGTTCTTTCTTCAACATAAACTCCATGCCCCCAAACAAGATCTAAAAGTTTACTCCTTGAAAAGACATGTCCAGGTCGCTCCATTAATAAAGACAACAATTTGAATTCTTTAGGCCCTAATTTAACATTCTTATTATTAAAAGTTACTATCATTTCAGTTAAAGATAGTTTTAATTTACCATGTTCTAACACTTCATTAATTAAACCAGGTCTAGATCGCCTTAAAAGAGCATTCACTCTTGAAATTAATTCCTTTGGAGAAAATGGTTTAGATATGTAGTCATCTGCCCCTGTGTCTAAACCCAATGACTTATCAGAGTCTTCACTTCTAGCACTTAATATAATTATTGGCAGTTGTTTAGTTTCAGGTCTAGACCTCAAAGATCTACAAAGATCAATGCCAGACATATTTGGCATCATCCAATCTAAAATAACTAAATCTGGAGAATTTTCTTCTATTAACTCTAGAGCCTCTTCTCCGTTTCTTGCTTTTATACAAATAAAACCAGAACTTTTAAGGTTAAAGGCCATTAACTCTAACTGATTAGGTTCATCGTCAGCTATTAAAATTGTAGTTTTGTTCATATTGATGCTTCCCTTATGTTTAATCAGGAACTTTTAAGCTAGTTTCATCAGCTTTTGGTCGGTGATCAGATAAAACGCTACCATTAACCAGAAAATAAACTTGCTCAGCAATATCAGTCACATAATCTGCAACTCTTTCGATATTTTTAGCGATAAATAAAAGATGTGCACCAGTTGGAGCAAAATTTTTATTTCTTTGCATAGATGATATAATTTCAAGGTAATATTCAGTATGTAATTTATCTACTTTAAAATCAGAATTTCGAACCTTTACTGCAAGTTTGTCATCTTCATTCATATAAGCCTCGAGGACATCTTCAAACATTGTTTGTGTTTTCTGACCCATTTTACCAATATTAACTCCAGGTAAGTCCGAATAATTTAGTTCTATCAATAATTTAGTTCTATTTGAGATATTTCTAGAGTAATCACCAATTCTTTCAAAAATAGTTGCTACTTTAAGTGCTACAATAATTCTTCTTAAATCAGCAGCCTGTGGAGCCCTCAGAGCGATAATCTCGAAACCCAATTTTTGTACTTTGTCATCTAGATCGTCTAATATTTTATCACTGTTTATAACTTTTTCAATTTTATCTATGTCTTGAGTTCCAAAATTATTTATACATTTATCAAATTGATCAAGTGCTGTGTTGCCCAATGATAATAAGTTATTATTTAATTTGTTTAAATCTTTATCAAATAATGATGAGATATGATTGTTATCCATATAAGTTTCCTATCCTATTTTTCCTGAAATATAAGCTTCTGTTTGACTATGCTTAGGCCTAGTGAATATATTTTTTGTTTTACCAACTTCAATTAATTTTCCTAAATGAAAATAAGCAGTTCTCTTTGAAACTCGTGCTGCTTGCTGCATTGAATGTGTAACAATAACTATCGAATATTCATTTCCTAACTCATGAATTAATTCTTCAATTTTAGCCGTAGCAATTGGATCAAGAGCAGAGCACGGCTCATCCATTAAAATAACTTCTGGGCTTACGGCTATAGCTCTAGCTATACACAGTCTTTGCTGTTGTCCTCCCGACAGACCGGTTCCTGCGCTTAACAACCTATCGTTAACTTCTTCCCACAATCCAGCTCTTTTAAGAGATTGTTCTACTATACCATCTAAATGATCTTTGTTTTCGCACAATCCATGTATTCTCGGTCCATAGGCTACATTGTCATATATAGATTTAGGAAATGGATTAGGCTTTTGAAAAACCATTCCAATTCTAGCCCTTAATGGCACCACGTCTATTTTTCTATCATAAATGTTTTCATCTTCTAATGTTATCTTACCTTCTACGCGGCATGTATCAATAGTGTCATTCATTCTGTTAAAGCATCGTAGGAAAGTTGATTTTCCACATCCAGACGGACCAATAAAGGAAATGACTTCTTTATTACCTATATCAATAGTAACATTATCAATGGCTTTGTTGTTACCATAAAATACATTAACATTCCTTGCTTTAAGCCTTGCATCTTTTGAAAAAACGTCACCAACTGTCAAATCTAATTTTCTAAAATCATTTTCTTCATTAATCATTAAATAATTCCTTTTACCAACGTCTCTCTAATTTTTTTCTTAAATAGATTGCAAAGGCATTCATAGAAATTAAAAAACCTAACAAAATAATTATTGCAGCACTAGTTTTTTGAATAAACATTCTCTCTGCAAAGTCAGCCCACATAAAGATTTGAACTGGTAAGACAGTTCCTGGATCCATTACACTATTTGGAACATCAACAATAAATGCAACCATGCCAATCATAAGAAGTGGTGCGGTCTCTCCTAATGCTTGAGCCATACCTATGATTGTGCCAGTTAACATTCCTGGCATAGCTAATGGTATAACATGATGAAAAATTACCTGTAACTTTGATGCACCAATTCCATAAGCCGCATCCCTTACAGACGGAGGAACCGCTCTAATAGCTGCTCTAGAAGAAATGATTATAGTAGGTAATGTCATTAAAGCTAAGACCATACCTCCAACTAGTGGTATTGACCTAGGCATCCCAAAAATACTAATAAATATTGCTAAGCCCATAATACCAAAAACAACTGAAGGAACAGCTGCTAAGTTATTAATATTAACTTCAATTAATTCAGTAATTTTATTCTTTTTAGCTACTTCTTCTAAATATACTGCAGTTGCAACACCTAGTGGAAAAGCAATTAACAAACAAACTGATAATGTCAAAATTGAACCAAAAAATGCACCTTTAATACCAGCCATTTCTGGATTACCTGAAGCACTGCCATTTAAAATATAATCACTAAACTCATATGAAATACGTCCTTCTTTATCGAGTTTATCTACAAATTTTATGATTTGATCGCTAATTCTTCTCTCAGATTCAGGGGTTTCTCTTTTAATATAACCTCTTAAAAAACTGTCAATATCGTCGTCAAGTGCAAATTTAACACTTGAAATGGTTCCAAATAAGTTTGGGTTTGACTTTACTAAATTAGTTAATCTGACATCCTTACCAGACGAAACCATTTTTTTAGCTTGTTTCTTAGCTTTTCTTCCTTTTGGATCTATTATAGTAAATAAAGCTTCATTTACTATTTTACTTGCTTCTCCATTAAATAATGAATTGTCTGATAAATCTCCCTGCGGATCAATTCTCTCACGATCAAAGTTGATATCAAGTGTAACATAGTACTGAAAAAAACCAGGGTAACCTTTTATGAAAATTGAAGAAAATAGAAATATTAAAAAACAAACTGCGAATCCGATAGCAATTCTTCCATATAACTTTAACCTGTTATCTTTTGCTCTTCTTTTTGCAATAGAATTCTTTACAATTTCAGAAGCCCTAGTTGGATTAATTAATTTATTAGTCATATTGTTCTTTATATTTTTTTACTATATGCAAAGCATAAAAGTTCATGCCTAGTGTAATAATTATTAATGTGAGTGCCAATGCAAAAGCAGATAAAGTTTTAGCAGACTCAAACTCTTGATCACCAACAAGTATTGTAACAATTTGGGACGTTACTGTTGTAACTGCTTCTAAAGGATTTGCAGTAAGATTAGCAGCCAAACCTGCTGCCATAACAACAATCATAGTTTCACCAACTGCCCTAGATACTGCTAAAATTATGCTAGCTACTACTCCTGGTAGGGCTGCTGGTAATACAATTTTTAATACTGTTTCATTTTTCGTAGAACCAAGACCATAACCTGCATCTCTCAAAGATTGAGGTACAGCATTAATTACATCATCAGATAAGGAGGATATAAAGGGAATAATCATAATTCCCATTACTAAACCAGCTGCTAAAGCGGATTCAGAAGCAACGTCAAGGCCAAAGAATGAGCCTGATGATCTTAAAAAAGGTGCAACTGTTAATGCTGCAAAAAATCCATAAACCACAGTAGGAATGCCAGCCAATATCTCGAGTAAAGGCTTAAAAATAGCTCTTTCTTTTGATGTCGCGTATTCTGAAAGATAAATAGCACTAAATAACCCAATAGGTATAGACACAGATAAAGCTATAAAGGATATTAAAAAAGTACCTGCAAAAAGCGGTACAGCTCCATATTGAGATAAACCCTCTTGACCAGATCCAGCTCTCTCAGCTCCTTCAAATTGAGGATTCCAAACAGTTCCAAAAAGAAATTCATCAAAAGGTATTAGAACAAAAAAACGAATAGATTCAAAAATAACTGAAAATATAATAGCAATAGTTGTCAAGATAGCTATGACAGAACTTATAGCTAGTAGTGTCATTATAATTCTTTCAACAGCATTTCTAGATCTAAACTTACTATTAATTTTTAAAAAACCAAAATAACCAGAAATAATGCTAGTTATAAAACATAAAATAAAGGTAACTATATTTGATTTGAAAACCCACGTTTTCCAAATTTCTGCCGTATCTGATACCCATTGTGGAGGAGCACCAAAAATTAAACCATCTACTGAATTTTTGATTTGAGCCAGAACAATATTAAAATTGTAGTCTTTTGAATTTAGTACATCTAAAGGGATATATGTTTTGATCATATATGCAAACACAACATCATCACAAATTGTAAGAACAAAATATAGTCCTAAAGAAGGAAGTAGAGATGATAATAAAACATACAAACCATAATAATGAGATAATGAGTGAAGCTTTTGATTTTGCAAAGTTTTAAGAATATGAGCTTGTCTATATCCAAAATAAAAAAAAATAAAAGATATAAGAAGGATTAAAAGTAAAAGATAAAAGTTAAACAATAATAATACCCATTTAATAAAGGCTAACTAAAAAAGTTAGCCTTTTGGTTTAATTTATTTTTTTAAATCTGCTGCAGTTAACACGGGTAAACTAGTCATCGCATCTTTGTACTTAGCTCTTTCAGCATCAGGCATTGGTATCATTCCTGCGTCTGATAAAACACCCTCGCTACCCCAATGCTTTGTCCATTCAGCCATATATTCCTTTATACCAGGAACCACATTAATATGTTGATGCTTTACATAGTAATAAAGAGCTCTCGAAACTGAGTAATTATTACCAGCAATATTCTCAAATGTAGGAGCAGTATTACTAATAACAGCACCTTGCAAAGTATCTGAGTTTTGGTCTAAATATGAAAAACCGAATATTCCATAGGCGCCAGTATCTTCATTAAGTTTCTGAACAATTAAGTTATCTTGTTCACCAGCTTCTATGAAAACACCATCAGTTCTCATGGCTCGACATTTTTTGCCTTTTTTATCGCCTCTTTCTTTAGAAGCAGCTTTGGCAATCTTGTCTTTTCCACAATACCCTTTTTGGTTAACCATTTCAGCATAGCTTGCTCTTGTACCTGAAGTTGTTGGAGGTCCATAAACTCTTATTTCAATATTAGGAAGAGAAGGGTTAATTTCACTCCATTTCTTGTAAGGATTTTTTACCCATTTACCATTTATAGGAACCTCTGCAGTTAATGCCTTTCCTAAATCAGATTTTGAAATTTTTAAAAGAGTGCCTTTTTTTGAATTTGCAACAACAATTCCATCATAACCAACTTTAATTTCTGTTAATTTCACACCATTTTTATTACAGTAATCTAATTCTTTTACTTTCATTCTTGATGATGCGTTGCCTATATCAATAAATTTGGTGCCAACTCCATCACAAACACCTTTTTTACCAACTGATGAACCTCCTGATTCGACAACTGGTGTCTTAAAATTAGGGTTTTTACCCAACTGTTCTGCAACTATTCTTGCAAATGGTAAAACAGTTGAAGAACCAGCTAAACTAAGAGTGTCTCTAGCATGGGAATAACTTGAAATTAATATACCTGATATAATTCCAGTAACAAGTAGTGTTTTTTTCATCTATAACTCCGTATAAAGGTTATGTTTCATAATTTGAAACAATGCCTTTATTGATTAAAAACATTACCTATGTATTTCAGAAATATTACAATTATATGACAAATTTTAATTAAAAAGCAGTAATACTAAATAAATAATAAATAGAACCAGCTAGAGTGGCAGATGCTGGAACCGTAACAATCCAAGCAGCAGCTATGGAAAATAAGAAATTTCTTCTAACTAATTTTCTTTTCGATTTTGATTTATTTGATTTAGAAGGATTTTCAAGGAACTCTCTTAAAAAACCAATACCAAAAATCGCTCCAATGGCTATATGGGTTGAGCTAACAGGCAATCCTAATGTTGTTGCTATTAAAACAGTAATTGCTGATGATAATGCTACACAATATGCCCTAGGAGCATTTAACCTAGTTATTTTTTGCCCAACAGTATTTATTAATTTAGGCCCAAATAATAACAAACCAAGCGCAATACCAATTGCACCAATTGTCATAACCCAAAGTGGAATTGAGACTTTAGAAGCTACACTACCTCCTTCTGATAATGTACTCACAATAGCTGCAAGTGGACCAACAGCATTTGCTACGTCATTTGCACCATGCGCAAAACAAAGAAGAGCTACACCAAATAATAAAGGTAAATGAAAAAGTTTATAAATATCTTCTTTTTTATTTTCTAAAAAACTTATTTTATTAGTAATAAATGGTTTTGATAAAAAATATGCAATACTCATAAATACTGGTGTGTAAATAAAAACCTCATTAGTACTAAATTTATATATTTTTTTAAGTCCCTTCAAAGCCATATAAGCTGTAAAAGCACCTGCCATCAAAGATATTAAAATTGGTACCCATGTTTTTGCTGCATTTTTCTTGTCTTTAACATTAAGAATTTTAATTTGTATTATATATAAGAGAAAAGCTGCAACAATACCTCCAAATACAGGCGATATTACCCAACTTGCAGCTATAGCAGCCATTGTACCCCAATTCACAATAGATAGCCCTGCTACCGTTAAGCCAGCACCTAAAATTCCACCAACTATTGAATGGGTCGTTGATACAGGTGAATTAAAAAAAGTTGCAAGATTTATCCATAATGCTGCTGCTAATAAAGCGCTCAGCATTAAATATCTAAAATTAGTAACTGAAACATCAGTTCCTGGTGAGATAATACCCTTAGAGACAGTGCTTACAACATCACCGCCTGCTAACAAAGCTCCCGAGCTTTCACATACAGCAGCAATTAAAACCGCCGTTCCCACTGTAATAACTTTACCTCCAACAGCAGGTCCCATATTATTGGCAACGTCATTGGCACCAATATTTAAAGCCATGTAACCGCCAATAATAGCTGCTGCGACTAAAATAAAAGTCTGTTCACTTCCAAGAGACACAAATTGTTCTACTAAAACAGCTACTAGAACCAAGAAAATTGCTGCAACACCAAGTAGAATTAAAAATTTCTTTTGTTCAACCAATTTTCCTTGTGAATATGCCAACCTTCTTAAATCATTAACGTAGCGATAATCCGTATTCTCTTTTTTTACCATAATATATCCATTAAAAATGAAATAGAGTGTAATAAATAATTAACAAATATTACAGTTTTATTACATTATAAAAAATAAAGTTTATCTTCTTAAATAATTAAATTTTTCCAATACCTTTATTAAGAATAATGGAAGGTGAGACCTTTTCCATTCACCTGCTACAAACTTATTAGCTTCGCTATAAGTGGGATAAACATGAATTGTACCTAAAATTTTATTTAGGCCTATAGAATGCTTCATTGCTAGAATATACTCAGCAATTAAATCTCCTGCGTGTGAACTAACAATAGTTACACCTAGAATTTTATCCTTGCCTGGTTTTGTTAAAACTTTAATAAAACCTATTCCTTCAGAATCTGTAATAGCACGATCTAAGTGATCAATACCAAAAACTGTTGTCTCATATGGGATATTTAGCTCTTTTGCTTCTTTTTCATTCAAGCCAACTCTTGCTATTTCTGGATCAAGAAATGTAGTCCAGGGAATAATTGAGTAATCAACTTTAAACTTTTTAAAGGGTGAAAATAATGCATTGACCGTGGCATACCAAGCTTGATGGGCAGCAGTGTGAGTGAATTGATAAGGGCCAGTAACATCTCCACAAACAAAAATATTTGATATATTAGTCTGTAAAAATTGATTAGCTTGAATAGTTCCGTTATTACGAATTTTCACTCCTAGTTCTGATAAACCAAATCCATTAATGTTAGGACTACGTCCTAAAGCTAACAAAACTTGATCAAATTCTATGACTTTTTCTTTACCTTTATGATCACAAATCAGTTTATTTGATTTAAAATTTATTGCCTTATGATCAACGAGAACCTTTATACCTTCTTTTTTAAATCGTTCTTTCACAAGTTGTACAACATCATTATCTTCACGTGACATGATTTGTGAAGACATTTCCACAATAGTTACTTCAGACCCTAAACGACTAAAAGCCTGTGCCATTTCAGATCCAATAGGACCACCACCTAATATGACTAGTTTTCGTGGTAATTTTTTTAAATTCCATAGGTTCTCACTGGTAAGATAATTGATTTTATCTAGACCTTCTATATTGGGGACCATAGGATGTGCACCAGTTGCAATAATAATAGAGCGAGCAGTTAGGATTTTTCCTTTTACTTCAACTTTATGAGGTGAAATCAATTTGCCAATTCCGTCAATACAATCAACTCCAAGTTTAGTATAGCGATCCCTTGAATCATTAGGCTCGATAGTTTTAATGATAGATTGGACACGTTTCATGATGTCTTGAAACTCAAATTTCACTTCAGTTTTTTTAAAACCAAATTCTTTAGCACGCCTAGCATATGACATCATTTTAGCAGATCTAATAAAGGCTTTACTTGGCACACAACCTGTATTGAGACAATCACCGCCCATTTTATATTTCTCAATAAGTAGAACTTTAGCCTTAACTGCAGACGCAATATAACTAGATACTAACCCAGCAGAACCAGCGCCTATAACAATAACGTTATAATCGTATTTACTCATCACCTTTATCCTTACGAATATATTTTAAAACTTTCTTAGTTACTAATGGAAATAAACCCAACATCGTAAATGCTAATAATAATGAAGGAGAAGTGATATCAGATATTTCATTTATTTGTGCTAATTGTGTTCCAGCATACACAAAGACAGCTGTACCTGGTAACATGCCAATCTGGCTTACCCAATAAAAAGTCCATGTTTTAATAGGAAGTAATGACATAACAATATTAATAATAAAAAAAGGAAATATTGGAACTAAACGTAAAGCAAATAAGTAAAAGGCTCCTTCGTGTTCAAAACCATTATTAATACTTAATAGCTGTTTCTTAAAATATAGTTGAACATATTCACGAGCTAAAAACCTAGCTATTAAGAAGGCTACAGTTGCTCCAAGAGTGCTAACAAATGATATTATTACCAAAGCAATCGAAAAACCAAATAATGCACCCCCTAGTAAAGTTAATACAACTGCTGCAGGCAAAGAAAGTGCAGTTACCAAAAAATAACTTAACGCAAAAATCATTAAAACCAGAACAGGTTTTCTTTCATAAAAATCTTCCATGATTAATTGTTTATCTTTAATAAAGGAAAGATTGGTGTATTGATAAAAATCAAGAGCAAAGAATAGTGAAATAAATATAATTAAAATTATTAAAACAATTATTTTAAATAATTTTTGATCCAAAAATTTAACTTTCATCCAGTTTCTATTTAACATCGACTAATGGGAAAGTTAAGGAGAACGTGGTTTCTTCATCAGGAATACTATTTATAGATAGTTGAGCTCTGTGCCTAATTAGAATATGTTTTACAATTGCTAAACCTAGACCGGTTCCTCCAATTTGTCTTGACCTTGCTTTATCTACCCTAAAAAATCTTTCAGTTAATCTGTCTATATATTTTTGAGGAATACCTTCACCTTTATTTATAACTTTTATAATCACTTCATGGTCTTGGAGCTGTTCAATATTCACTATAACATCAGTATTATCAAATCCATATTTAATAGCATTTTCAAGCAAGTTTACAAAAACTTGGTTAATTTCATCTGTATTTCCTGAAATAAAACATTGCACATCAGAGTTAATTCTTAAGTCTTTTAAAATAATTTTTTTTGAATTTTTTAAATCTCTTTCATTGATAGAAGTTACTATATGCTGGATTGGATCAATTAAAGAAATTGTTGTATTTGGAGTAATATGCTCCTCCGTTTCGACTTTAGAAAGAGATAAAATATCATCTATCAATCGGTTCATTCTTTTTGCTTCTTCATCCATTATTTTTAAAAATTTGTTTCTATCTAGATCATTATGTACTTTTCCAGATAACAACGTTTCTATAAATCCGACTAAACTAGTAAGAGGTGACTTTAACTCGTGACTGACATTAGCTACAAAGTCACGTCTGACCTTTTCTAAATTTCTCTGAAGTGTCATATCAAGAAGAAGAATTGCATATAAATTATTATCGATTTTTTTAACTTTTATGATAAGTGATCTTTTTATTAAATCATTTATTTGAAAATGAAATTCATCATTTAAATCACCTTTAAGATCACTTTCTTCTAAATTTTTAAACTCATTTATTTCAATAAAGTCAGAAATATTTTTATTTAATATTTTTTTACTTAAAAAATTTTGAGCAATAGCATTAGAAGATAAGACAATACCATTTTTATCACACAAAATAAGGCCGTCATCCAAAAGCTGGCTTAAATTAGAGATGTTTGACGGAATTGTATTTTTATTCATTAACAACTTACCCTTAATGTTTAATAAATTTGTAATAATAGTAATTTAAATAAAGTTTATATTAATTTATCATATAAATAAATATCTCTTGAAAAGAGATGACTATTAAATAGGTTTGTAAAATGGTTAATATAGCAATAAACGGGATTGGAAGAATTGGAAAACTTGCATTAAAAATTCTTGTTTCTAATAACGTTAATGTAAAATATATAAATGAGTTAAATGGAAATCCTTCAAATTTATTACATAGTTTAGAGTTTGACAGTATTCATGGCAAATGGATCGCTGATTTTAAGGCAAATGACAATTCTATAAATATTAATGAAAGAGCCATTAGGACAACGTTCTATAATAACATTGAGGATATGGATTTAAATGATATCGATATAGTAATCGATTGTACTGGAGTAAATAACAATAAAGCCGCATTAAAAAAATATTTTGAACAAGGCATAAAAAAAGTAATAGTTTCAGCTCCAATTAATGAAGAAAATGTAGCAAATATAGCTTACGGTATTAATCACCAAACATATATACCCTCAAAGCATAACATTATCACAGCTGCGAGCTGCACAACAAATTGCATTGCACCAATAATTAAAGTATTACATGAAAACATTGGCATAAAACATGGTTCAATTACCACAATTCATAATTTAACAAATAGCCAGACATTAGTAGATATACCTCACAATAACCTAAGAAGAGGTCGTTCGGCTATTAATAACTTGATACCCACAACTACAGGTTCTGCAAAAGCTATATCACTTATATATCCAGAACTTAAAGGCAAGCTGAATGGTCATGCTGTTAGGGTGCCTTTACTTAATTCATCTTTAACAGATTGTGTTTTTGAAATGTCATCTCCTACTGATAAAGAACAAATCAATGAGATGTTAAAAAAAGCAAGTGAAAATGAATTAAAAGGCATCTTAGGTTTTGAAACAAGGCCACTAGTGTCAACTGACTATATAAATGATCCTAGAAGTTCTGTAATAGACGCTCTATCGACAATGGTAGTAAATGAAACTCAAGTTAAACTATATGCGTGGTATGACAATGAATGGGGATATGCAAATAGATTAGTTGATGTTGTCAATATGGTAAGCAAATCTATATAAAAATGATAAAATCTATTAAAAAAAGTGACCTATCATTTTTTCTAATAACGTTTTCTTATTGGTTCTTTATGCTTACAGACGGGGCTTTAAGGATGTTAGTCCTGCTCCATTTTCATACCCTCGGATTCTCACCATTACAGTTAGCATATTTATTTTTATTATATGAATTTTTTGGAATGGTAACCAATTTGACAGCTGGTTGGATTGCTAAAAAAATTGGTTTGAACATAACCTTATATAGTGGCCTATTTCTACAAATACTATCTTTGCTACTTTTAACACAAATTGATAAGAATTGGAGCATAACTCTTTCAGTCATTTTTGTTATGGCAACTCAAGGATTATCCGGAATAGCCAAAGATCTTACTAAAATGAGCTCTAAAAGCTCTGTTAAATTACTCGCACCTGACAATAATAGTAAATTATTTCAGTGGGTCTCTTTTATGACTGGTTCAAAAAATGCAGTCAAAGGATTTGGCTTTCTATTGGGGTCCCTATTGTTAACGTTTATAGGTTTCAAATCATCTTTATTTTTTATGGCAGCTTTTTTATCAATAACTTTAATACTAGTTTTAATTCTTTTAAAAGATAAACTTTCGACAACAAAAAAAGACATTAAATTTTCAGAAGTATTTTCAAAAAATAAAAATATAAATTATTTAAGTTTAGGGAGAGTGTTTTTGTTTGGAGCAAGAGACACATGGCTTGTTGTTGGTTTACCCATATTTTTATATTCAATTTTATCAGACGGGAGTATAGAAAGTAACCACAAAGCTTTTTTTGTTATTGGAACTTTTATGGCGGGATGGACTGTTTTTTATGGATTTGTTCAAAGTATTACGCCTAAACTTGTTTCAAACAACAACTCAACAAGAAAACAAATTGAGTTTTGGGCAAGTGCTCTTGCAGTAATACCTCTATTTTTAATACTCTTAAATTTTTATACTCACGATTTTTTGCTTCATATTACAATTTTTGTACTTTTCATTTTTGGATTTGTATTTGCAATAAACTCTTCAATACATTCTTTTTTAATACTCAAATTTACTGATAAAAACAGAGTTACCTTGGATGTAGGGTTTTATTACATGTCTAATGCTTTTGGAAGGTTAATGGGAACCTTGTTATCCGGTTTGTCTTATCAATATGGGGGTTTTTCAGCATGTGTTTTAGTTGCAGCTATACTTCTTTTTATAAACAGAATATCGATTAAAAAACTAGATTTAAACAATTTATAAAAATTAATTTAAACTTGGAACTTTTGTAGATTGTTTAGATATACTAGAAGAATAGATAGCTTCTAAAATAGCAATGTTTTGAAATTTCTCTAGGTCTTTAAACAAATATTCACCTTCTTTATTGATTGCATCAACAAAATTATGAATATTAGCTGATACTGTATCAACCCAGTTAAAGTGTTCCTCTCTAATAGAACCATCATTCATAACTATTTTCATAAAAGAAGGTCCAGGTGTATCAGGATGTGAGCTATCAATTAATTCTACCCAGCCATTTTCACCCCATATAGTTACTCTCTGATAATGAGGTGTTTTTAAAATAGCTGTAATTTGAGTTGATAATCCTGATTCATGACTTAGGCTCGCTGACACAACATCACCAGTTTTATATTCCAGTACCCTTTGCGCTGTTGAAGCAAATACACTATCAACAGGCCCAAATAGCCAAATCATCAAGTCAGTTAAATGGACACCCATTCCAGTCATTCCAGCTGCAGGAGCAAATTTAGGGTCTGCACGCCAATTATCAGGTGATAAATTGGCTAACTTATTATGACTAAAATGACCTTCAGCGTACATAATAGTACCTAACTGTTTATTATCGATTATGTCCTTTAATTTTTTCCAACCACTTTCAAAACGTCTTTCATGACCTACACCTAAAATTAAATTATTTTGGTTACAAATATTTATCATTTTTTTAACTTCTGCAGATTTTAGAGAGAGAGGTTTTTCACAAAACACATGGATACCTGAGTTTGCAGCTTTAATAGTTTGATCCATATGAAACAAATTAGGTGTACATAATATTACAGCATCTATATCTTCGTTTTCGATCGCTTGATTATAATCATTTAATAACTTTAAATTTTTAGATTGGGATAATAATACAGCTTCTTCATCTGGCACTGGGTCAATGAGATTAACTATATCAACCTTTGTTGAGTTAGATAATCGACTTACCATTACTTTTCCCCACCAGCCTAAACCAGCAATTGCAATTTTAGTTTTCAAGATTTAGTCTTATCAAATAGTAGGAATTAATTGATCATTTTGGGGTACAAGCCATCCTTTTTGAACAGCTGGTCTATCAATCATTTCTTTATACCATCTTGCCACATTAGGAAACTCATTTAAATCTATTTCTTGCCAATCAAATCTAGCTGTCCAAGGCCATATAGAAATATCAACAATACTGTAATCTTTACCAGCTATATACTGAGATTGACTTAGACGTTTATCCATTACCCCGTACAATCTTCTAGCTTCTTTTGAGTATCTCTCCTCTGCATAAGCTGATTTACCTTTATTATATTTAACAAAATGGTGAACCTGACCAAACATTGGACCAACTCCACCCATTTGCCACATCAACCATTCCATAGTTCTAAAGTACTCATCAGAATTTGATTTATTAATTAATTTTCCACTTTTTTCAGCTAAATACATTAAAATTGCACCAGATTCAAAAAGTGAATAATTATTATTATCTTTATCTATAATTGCTGGAATTCTATTGTTTGGAGAAATTTTAAGAAAGTGTGGTTGAAACTGTTCGTCTTTAGCAATATTAATTGGAAAAACTGTATAGTCCATTCCAATCTCTTCTAGCATAATGGACACCTTTCTTCCATTAGGTGTATGCCAAGTATATAAATCTATCATCTTTTAATCCTTTTTCTATAACGTGATTACGATAGCACCCTTAGTTTTTCTTCCTTCTAATAAATTGTGAGCTTCTACAATTTTCTCTAAAGGCATTTTATCATGTATAGCTACTTTTAATCTACCGTCAGCTATTCTGCTATATAACTGGTAGGATGCGTCATCATATTCTGCCCTATTCGCTATATAAGAAAACAAAGTAGGTCTTGTTACAAAAAGTGAACCTTTAGCAGACAACAAACCTAAATTAAAATCAACAATTGGACCAGAGGCTTGACCAAACAATGCCCACAAGCCTCTTGGTTTCAAACAATCCATAGAGCCTGGAAAAACAGATTTTGCTACACTGTCATAAACAACATCGCATTTTTGATTATTAGTGATAGCCATAACTTCACTGACAAAGTCTTTGTCGTTATAGTCAATTACATGATGATAACCTGCTTTTTTTGCTGCCTCAGCTTTTTCAGGCCCACCAACTGTACCTATCATAGTCGCGCCAATTTCGCTTCCCCATTGACCCATTAATTGACCAACACCTCCAGCTGCTGCGTGAACAAGTGCTGTCATTCCACTTTCAAGTTTAAAAGTTAAATGAAGAAGGTAATGAGTAGTTAAACCTTTAAGTGTACTCGCTACTACGTCATGATCATTAACATCAACCTTTAATTGAACAGCGTGAGCAGCATTAATAAGAGCATATTCAGCATATGCACCGACAGGCGTAACATATGAAACTTTATCCCCTTCCTTGAGAAAAGCAACGTCAGAACCAACAGCATGAACATGGCCAACGCCCTCAGAACCAGGTATTTTAATTTTTTCTTGATTAGGCCAAGGATACAAGCCACTTCGAAAATATGTATCTAAATAATTTAAACCAATAGCATTGTTCTTTACTACAATTTGGCCAGGGCCAGGTGAAGGGATTTCAGCTTCAATCAATCTCATGTTTTCAGCGACACCAAAATCAGTAAGTTCAACTACTCTTTGTTTCATATAAAAATCCTCATGAAGTTAAAAAATTAATTTTATTATGATACATGTGTTTTTGTATAGTGTGTAATAATTTATTTATATTATTTATATAATAATAACTGATAGTAATTTTAAAAATTATGTTCAATTAAAAAAATAACTGAAATCAGTTGTAAATAAATATTTTGATATTAATTAAAAGTATATAACCAGGAGAACTTAATGAGCTTAGAATTATCAGATTTACCTTATGCTATAGACGCGTTGAATGAACATGGAATGAGTAGAGAGACCATGGAATATCATCATGATATTCATCATAAGGCATACGTTGATAATGGTAACAAGCTTCTCAAAGACACTGCCTGGGAAAACAAAAGTTTAGAAGAAATAATAGTTGGTACTTATGATGCTAATAGCATCACTCAAAACGGAATTTTTAACAATGTGTCTCAACATTGGAATCATGAGCAATTTTGGCAGATGATGAGCCCTACAAAAGTTAAAATGCCATCTGAATTAGAAAATGCACTAACAAACTCTTTTGGATCAATTGAAAAATTTAAAGAAGAATTTTGTAATGCTGGCACAACTCAATTTGGTTCTGGTTGGTGTTGGTTAGTAAAAGACAAAGATGAAAATTTAAAAGTAATTAAGACAGAAAACGGTGTTAACCCTATTTGTTTTGGACAAAAAACATTATTAGGATGTGACGTATGGGAACATTCTTATTATATTGACTTTAGAAATAAACGACCGGCATATCTCAAAAACTTTGTTGATAACTTAGTGAATTGGGAAAACGTTGCATCTAGACTGTAATTAATTTAGATTTTAAAAGGAACTATTTACGGTTCCTTTTATTTTTTTTCCATTACTATATCAAATTCTAAATGATAACATTCTTTATTCTCATCACTGTCAAAACCTTTTTCTAATTTTCTTATAAGACTTTTCTTAACAGCAAAAACGGTATCACTCTGTAAATATTTATCTCCATCAATAAAAACATGAGTTACTAGATCTTTATAGCCATCAGCTTTAACCATAAAATGAATATGTGCTGGTCTATATGGATGTCTATCTAAATTATTCAAAAGGTCCCCTACTGGTCCATCTACTGGTATTGGATAAAATTGTGGCTTTACTGTCCTAAATAAATAAGATCCATCTTCAAGAGATATAAATGTAGCTCTTAAGTCTACCACGTCACCTTCTTTTTGAACGTCATACAATCCATCAGGACCAGATTGCCAAACTTCTATTGATGCCCCAGCTATTAAATTCTTATTAACGTCAAAAACATTCCCTGAAACAATACAATCATCACCGACTACATTTTTAGCTATATTTTCACCATAGCTCATAGTTAATGATGGTGCATGAAAAGGTCCTAACACAGTAGTCTCTGTTTCATCTTTTGTTTTACGATTATTTATTGCATCTAAAAGCATTGAAACCCCAAGAACATCAGATAAAAGAATAAACTCCTGTCTTCTATCGTCACATTTCTGACCTGTTTTTGTTAAAAACATAATAGCCTTCATCCACTCATCTTCTGTTGGCTCAACTTCTTTTACAACTTCATGTAAATGAGTAATAATGGAATTCATAATTTTCTTAAGTCTTTTATCTTTAATTTTAGAAAAACTATCCAAGACAGCATCAGTTGCATTTTTTTCATTGAAGTCCATAAAAATTGCCTCCCATCGATTTAATTATACGTTAACAAAAATATTATAATGTAGTAAAAAGTTATTTGAGTAAAAACTTATAATTATTAAAAAATATTTCTTTTAAATACTTTTGATATTTACGTTGTAACTTTGTTAATTTAATGAATATCTATTTTTAGTATTTATTTTAAGGGGTTTTAAATGACATTTCTTGTACCTCATTCGCCAACAAATGATATATACAAAAACAAAACTGGATTATTACAAAATTTTCAATTTGTTTTAAAAGATATGTGCAAAGTCAAAGGTTTAAAAACTTCTTGTGGCAATCCTGATTTTTATAAAAAAAATACTCCAGCTATAGATAATGCTATTTTTTTAGATAACATTCTAAATCAAGGAGCCATATTAAAAGGGATTACAATTTGTGATGAGTTTTTTTATTCTGTAATTGGTGAAAATAGTCATTATGGAACACCTGAAAATTTAAATGCTCCCAAATGTGTTCCTGGTGGTTCAAGTTCAGGGTCAGCTGCAGCATTAACAACAAATCTTTATGATTTTTCTATTGGATCCGATACTGGCGGTTCTGTTAGAGTTCCAGCTTCTTTTTGTGGTTTATATGGTATAAGGCCAACTCATGGTAGAATAGAATCTACTGGAGTATATCCTATGGCGCCAAGTTTTGACACAGTTGGTTGGTTTTCTAACAATATAAACATTTTCCAAAAAGTTGGCGATGTTTTATTAAACATAAATGATACAACTAAAGAAAACTTTAAATCTTACGTTGTAGCTGAAGATTTAGTTGAACTGGCTGATCAGAATGTTCAGAAACTATTTTATCAATATTTAGAAAAATATTTGCCTAAATTGGAAAGAATTGAAGTCTCTAAAAAATGTAAATATGAAATAGCTGATAACTTTAGAATCATACAAGGAGGAGAAATTAAAGAATATGTTATTCCATGGATTGAACAAAATAATCCTGAAATTTCCTCTGAAATAAACAATAGAATTAAAATGGCATCAGATATAACTAATGATGAAATTAAAATTGCTAAAAAATTCAGAGATAATTTAATTTTAGAAACAAATAATTCTTTGACTAAAGGCAATGTAGCTGTTTTTCCTACAACGCCCTTTTCTGCACCTTTATGTGGACAAAATGATGATAATCTTGGATTATCTAGAAAAAAACTTATGGCAATGACATCTATTGCTGGCATGACATCTAGACCGCAAATATCTATTCCAAAGTTAAAAGATAAAGCTGGCCCTGTTGGAGTATCATTATTAGGTTGGAAAAATAGTGATGAGATTTTGCTAAACAAATTAACAAATATATAAAAGGAATGTAAATGACTAGAATTAAGGATTGGAAAGTAGACGATTTAACTAATGAACAAAAAGAAATCCACGATGCTATAATAAATGGTCCAAGAGGACATGTTGTAGGTCCTTTAAGAATTTGGCTTAATAATCCCGGACTTGCAAGAAGCGCACAAACAGTTGGTGCATATGCTAGATATGGGACTAGCTTACCTCAGGCATTATCAGAACTTGCTATTTTAACAACAGGAAGAGTGTGGTCATCTGAATTTGAATGGGAACATCACGCTCCACTTGCCATTGAAGGTGGGATAGACCCTAAGCATGTTGATACAATAAGTTTAGGAAAAAGACCTCTTTTTGAAAAGCCCGAAGAACAAGCTGTTTTTGATTTTGCTGCAGAGGCAAATATTTTAAAAAATGTATCTGATATCACATATAAAAAATTAGTAGATATTTTAGGTGAAAGTGCTGCCATAGACATTGTTGGTATATGTGGTTACTACAGCCTAATCTCAATGACATTAAATGTATTTAAAGTACCAAGAGATACTGACACTTGGATTTTACCAAATGTAGACGACTTTAATAACATGTTACAAAAATAATATAAAGTTAACTGTTACTAGGAAAAGTGTATTGTGCGCCTGTATAATTGCCAGACGGCCATCTCCCGGTAACAGTCTTTAATCTTGTATAAAATCTTACAGCTTCCATTCCGTATACTCCATGCCCGCCAAATGCTGATCTTTTCCAGCCACCGAAAGAATGATAAGCGACTGGTACTGGTATGGGAACATTAACTCCTACCATTCCAATTTGACATTCGTTTGAAAATTTTCTTGCAACACCACCATTTGAGGTGAAGATAGCTGTTCCATTTCCATATTCATGCTTGTTGACAATATCCAATGCGTAATCAAATGTTTCAGCTCTTACCATGGATAAGACAGGACCAAAAATTTCTTCTTTGTATATAGACATGTCAGTAGTAACATTATCAAAGAAAGAGCCTCCGATAAAAAAACCATTTTCATAACCTTGAAGTTTAAGATTTCTTCCATCTACAATTAGATCCGCTCCTTCATTAACGCCCTGATCAATATATGTTTTAACTTTTTGTAAATGATCTGATGTAACCAATGGACCCATTTCTGTTTCCGGATCAAGTCCAGGTCCTATTTTTAGGTTTTCAATTTTTGGTTTTATAATTTCTTTAATTTTATCACCCGTATCTTTACCCACGGGAACAACAACTGATATTGCCATACAACGTTCACCTGCAGATCCAAAAACAGAACCCATAATGGCGTCTCCAACCATCTCCATATCAGCATCTGGCATTACAACCATATGGTTTTTAGCACCACCCATGGCCTGAACTTTTTTCCCATATTTAGCAGCTTCACTATAAACATAGTGAGCAATCGGTGTTGAACCAACAAAGCTTACACCGCTTATATCCTTATGTTGCAATATAGCATCAACTGTATCTTTCCCTCCATTTACCATATTAAGCACTCCGGGAGGAATTCCAGCTTCAAGAACAAGCTCACATAGTAGTCTACTAGAGCTTGGGTCTCTTTCTGACGGCTTGAGTATAAAACAATTACCACAAGCAATAGCCACTGGGAACATCCACATTGGAACCATTATAGGAAAGTTAAAAGGAGTAATGCCTGCACATACTCCCATTGGCTGATAATCAGACCAACTATCAATTGATCTTCCAACATTACTTGTGTAATTACCTGCTAAGTGATTGGGAATGCCACATGCGAACTCTACAACTTCTAACCCTCTACCAATTTCACCTAGTGCATCATCAAAAGTTTTTCCATGCTCTTGCGAAATAAGTTTAGCCAATTCATTTTGCCTTAATTCTATAATTTCTTTTAATTTAAACATTTTTCTAGATCTAACTAATGGGGTCATACTTGACCATTCAGGAAAAATGTTAAGCGCTGATTTTACTGCTTCATCAACACAATTTGCAGTTCCAGATACAACTCTTGATATCTCCTCACCAGTCGCAGGGTTATATATTGGTGTAGAAGATAAATTTAGAAATTCTGCATTCTTGCCATTAATTAAATGATCTACAAGTTTCATTTGTGCTCCTAATATTTTTCAATAATAATATAACTAATAGTGCAGAAAACTCTATTAAAGTAAATTGAAAGTTAAAATTAAGATGAATAAAATTAAGCCTAAATTATTGAAATATAGAGTTACTTATTTAGAAATGAGTAAAGTGCCAAGTTTTGATTGGCCCAAAGTATTAAAACATAAGTTAAGCATTTTAAAAGCTGAAAATATCCCACTTTGGTATTTTTTATTTTTTTATAAACAAGTGGGAGAAAAATATTACTGGACAGATTGGCTTAATAAAAGTGACAAAGAGCTTCATGATTTTGTAAATGATGAAAATGTTTTGTTTTATACTTTAATTAAGGATGGATGGCCTGCTGGTTTTTTTATGTTAGATTACAGAGAAAAACAAACCTGTAATTTAAGTTTTTTGGGGTTAGTTGAAGAAGCTATAGGATTAGGTTTAGGTGATTATCTTTTAAAGACGGCTATTTTAACAGCTTGGGATAATAATAAAATTCAAAAACTAACAGTAAACACATGCTCACTTGATCATAAAAGAGCTTTACATTTATATCAAAAAAATGGTTTTACACCTATTCAATTTAAAAATTTTGAAAAGCTAGTGTAATTAGTTAAACTTCTTACCAGGCAAAAACATTCCAGGCCTATTCGTAGTTGGACTATCTTCTGCCCATACAACTTCTCCATTTACAAAAACATTTTCTATACCATCTGCATGAAGTTTAGGTGTTTCATAAGAAGCTTTATCTATAATTGTATCTGGATTAAATATCACTAAATCTGCATAATTATTAACGTCTATAGTGCCTCTAGCCTCAAGCCCAAAAACCCCGGCACTTTTTCCTGTCATTTTATAAACAGCTTCTTCTAATGGAAACAGTTTCATTTCTCTTGAATATTTTCCTAAAACTCTTGGAAAAGTTCCCCAAAGTCGAGGATGGGGATGTCTGTCACCTGGTATTCCATCAGATCCAACCATAGTTCCAGGAAACTGTAATATTCTATTCAAGTCTTGGTCATCCATTTGAAAATATATAGCTCCAGCTGGGTAGAGCTTATCAATAGTTTCATCAATACTTAGTCCAAATTTTTTAGCTAAATCGTTCAAATCTTGACCTGAGACATCTGGATAATTGTCTGACCATGTTACTAAAACTCTATCCGCTCTTTTCACAAAGCTTTTAAGAAGCATAGTTGAACTAGCTGTGTATGGATAACAATCTAAATCAAGAAAGTTATCCTTTTTGGCTTCCTCTATTAACTTAAGTGTTGTTTTGCTTTTACCCCAATTATCTCTTCCGGCACATTTATGATGAGAGATGACAGTCCTTACCTTGGCTGTTGAAGAAATCTTAATGGTTTCATTAACTGACTTGATAACGTCAATAGCTTCATTACGCATATGAGTAGTAAAAATTCCATCAAATTCCGGTAAAATTTTGGCTAATTCAATTATTTCTGAAGTAGGAGCATCGTTTGCGGCTGGATATGCCAGTCCTGTTGAAAGGCCAATAGAACCATCTTCTAAAGCTGTTGTTAAACGTTTCACCATTTGAGTTATTTCTTTTGGTCTTGCTTCTCTTTTAAATTCACCATTCATTGCCTCAACTCTTAACATTGAATGGCCTGTTAATAGAGCAAGGTTTACTGTACTTGGATTGTTTTCAAATTCATTTTTATAATCTTTAACTCTAGGAAACCTGAAAACATTTTCTTTTCCAAGGAGGGCTATTGGATCAGGAACATTTCCTTTATAACTAAATGGAGCCAGACTAATTCCACAATTACCTGCAATACATGTGGTTACACCTTGGCTGATTTTTGAAGACATAGTTGGATCTAAAAAAACATTATCATCGTCATGAGTATGAACATCAATAAAACCTGGTGATATAATTTTGTTTTTGGCATCAAAAGTTTGTTTGGCTTTGAAATTAGATAAAAAGTGTTTTTCTGAATCATCTCTAATATCACCATTTTCAGGCGGAAATATTCCAATGATTTTACCTTTATCTATTACAATATCTGATTTGAACTTTGGAGCGCCAGTACCGTCAATAATTTCACCATTTTTTATATGAATGTCATATTCCATTATTAAACTCTCTAATATGTAAAGTCCTTTAATCATATATTAATATATGAAATTAACAAACTTAGATAAACAAAGTTTAAATGAGATTTATTTGAATAAATAACTTAATTATTATAATGTATATAAAATTTTTATAAACTTGGGAGTAATTCATGTCTACGATACTAACTAATTTAAGAAACACTATAATTGCTGGATTCATTTTAGCTTTTATTTTGGTTTTCGCTTTAGCACAAGGGTCTTTTGATCAAACAGCTTTCAATATGTGGTTATTAAGATGGTTTCATGTTTTATCGGCTATTATGTGGATTGGAATTCTCTATTATTTTAATTTCATACAAATTCCTAATATGGGAAATATTCCAGATGAACAAAAACCAGCTATCAGTAAAGTTATCGCTCCAGCTGCACTTTGGTGGTTTCGTTGGGGATCAGTAGCAACTGTTGTAACAGGTTTAATACTAGCTCATTTAAATGGCTACCTTCATGACGCAATGACTTTTTCAAATGGACAGTGGCCAATTGGTGTAGGAATGTGGTTAGGACTAATAATGTTTCTTAATGTATGGGGTGTTATATGGCCAAATCAAAAAAGAGCATTGGGTATTATTGAAGTTGATGCAGATACAAAAGCAAAGGCTGCTAGAAAAGCAATGCTTTTTTCAAGAACTAATACAATGCTATCAATACCGATGCTTGTAGCAATGACAGTTGCACAAAATAACTTTTCTTAAATTTCAATAAATAGAGGATACTTATAATAAGTATTCTCTATTTATTTTAAAGCCATATTCCAAAAATCTATTTCTAATAAAGTTGCTTTATTAAATATTTTGTTAACCTTATTCCACTTGTAAGTATTTACATAATCACTTCCTAATCTGAGCAAAAATGCTTGGTCAATTAGATTTGCTACATTTTTACAAACATCTTGGTATTCATCACTTGAATATGTATCAATCCATTTTTGATACATAAGAGTTTTAATCTTTAAATTTTTACCATTCATTCCAATTTCACCATATCCAAGCACACAAGGCGCAAGCGCTGATAATAAATCAAGAAAATCACCTGAATAACCTAACTCTAAAACATACCTAGTATAAGCAATATTCTCATTTTCTTCATTTGCACTTTCAAGATCATTTTTTGAAATGTTATATGAACCACATAATTTTATATGAAGCTCCATTTCAAAATTAATTAAGTCATTTACTGTGTTTGCAGCAATTTTCATTTCTTCAAGTGTATCTGATTTTAATACAGCAAGAGACCAAGCCTTTGAAAATTGGATTAAAAATAAGTAATCTTGAATTAAATAATTTAAAAAATATTTTTCTTCTAAAGAATCAGACGAAAGCAAGTTAACAAAATCATGTTTAGTATATAATAACCAATTTTTTAAATTTTTTTCTTTAAGTAAATTAAACACCTGCCCATATGACATTAAAAAAGTCCTTTATAAAAAGTTTTTATAAACTTACATTAACAGAATGAAAAATAAGATTAAATCAGTTTCAGAAGTATTTAATTTTTTTAAAAAATTAGATACTTACAAAAATAATAAAATATTTATATATACTGATAAATCTAATGCTTTAGATGCGGCAAAAATATACGATCAGAGAATACATCAAATTTCTAAAATCGATGGTAAATTGTTTGCAATCAAGCCTAATATACGAGTAAAATCATTTCCTTTCACAGGAGGTATTAGATATTTTCAAGATACAATCTCTAATATTGACGATGCTATAATAGAGATGATTAAAACAAATGGTGGTATTATAATTGGTTCAACCAATATGGACGAAGCAGCTTTTGGAGGTGATACATCCTCTAGTTATTATGGAAGGTGTATAAATCCAATTAATGAAGATTTTACTGTTGGAGGTTCTTCAGGAGGTTCTGCTGCAGCTATTTCGTCTGGATTAGTTGATTATTCATTGGGCACTGACACAATGGGATCAATAAGAATACCTGCATCATATTGCGGCATTGTTGGCTTTAAACCTTCACAGTTCATTTTTAATAATAAAAACTTAAAACTATTAAGTCACACATACGACACAATAGGGTTTATGAGTAACAACACTAATTATATTAACAACTTATACGAATTATATGGAAAAGATCATAAAAATTTTAAGGATTATATTAAAACAAATAAAAATATTAAATGCTTAATACCAAAAGAAATTTTTGAAGACAAATTAAATGAAGATGTACTTACAGGATTTAACTATATTATTTCTGAGTTAAAAAAATATAAAATAGACATTGAAATCAAAAATTTAAAATATTGGAAACCAGACATTCATAGAAAATATTTATTAAAAATTGTTGAAAATGAAGGTGCTTTAAATTTAAAAACATTATTAGAAAATGAAAGAAGTAACATAAGCAAAAACCTCAGAAATAGCCTAATATATGGCAAAAATATTGAACTATTAACGTTAAATAATATTAAAAAAGAATTAAAAGAATTAAAAAATAAAGTTAATGCTTTTTTTGAGTCTTATGATTTGATAATAATGCCGACTACTCCACAAAGAGCTTTTGAAATAAAAACAGACGTTCCAAAAAATCAAGCTAATTTCACTTCTTTAGCAAATATTTGTGATTTACCTTCTATTTCTTTACCTTATTATTATAAAGGGAAATTACCTTATTCATTACAACTACTTGCCCCTAATATGAATGATCATTTTTTATTAAGAATTTCTTCTTATTTTGAAGAAATATTGCAATAATATAATTTTTGAAAGGTATATTTTATGTGGCCAAACCCAAGAGTTCCTTATGAACTAGCTTCAAGTAGAAAAAAACTCTCTCCTCCTAATAATAAACCTTTAATCGTTCATGTTGTGATGAATATAGAGTATTGGCCTTTTGATAAAAACATGCCAAGAGGTATTTTGCCTCCACCACATGGAAAAGTATCTGATCCTCCTGATTTGCCAAACTATTCTTGGGTTGAATATGGAATGAGAGTTGGTTTACCTAGGTTAATTAAACTTTTAAGAGAAAACGATATTCCAGTATCTGCATTTATCAATGCTCAAGTCGCAGAAATATATCCTTCAGCTTTTAAAGAAGTTTGTGATTTAAATTGGGAATTAGTAGGCCACGGCTGGTTTCAAGAATCATTAAGAGTTGTAGATAACGAAGAATTAGTGATTAAAAAAAGCTTAAAATTGCTCAGAGAATTATCCGGACAGCCGGTAAGGAGTTGGTTTGGGCCTGGTGGTGGTGAAACAGAAAATACACCTGAATTATTGAAAGACAATGGCATTGAGTTTTTGCATGACTGGCTAATTGATGAATTACCATGTTGGATGAGGACAAAATCTGGGCCGCTTTTAGCAATGCCTTACACATTTGAATTAAATGATGTACCTATATGGACAGTTCAAAACAATTCTTGTGATGAAATGTATAAAAGAGTTAATGCAACACTAGAAGTTTTTGATGAAGAAAAATTATCAAATACTAAAATTATTACTTTGGCTTTACATCCACATATTGTTGGAGTACCTCAAAATTTTCATTACTTCAAAAAAACCATTCAAGAACTTAAAAAAAGAGATGATGTAACTTTTATGACTTCTAGCCAAATTGGAGATTGGTTTATCAAAGAAGAAGGAACTAATGGTGAAGCCTTAATCCCTTATCTTACTTCACCTCCGAATTAAATTAGTTTTGATGAAGAAGAAAATCTTCTAATTTCCAGCTTAATGAAACTGTATCATGAACTTTTAGATTTACTATTTCTTCATAAGATCTAACTTGTATCTCTTGATTGTTATTTAATACTACCAAATACCTTACAAATTGACCTAAAAAGGTAATCTCAGATATTTTACCTACAATTTGATTATTTGAAACCTTAGAATTAGTTTTAGATATTTTTTTTATTTGAATAGATTCTGATTTTATTGACAAACTTACTTTTTGATTTTTTTTAACTTTATAATTGTTGTTTGCAATTTCAATATTATCATTGTCAATATCAACAACTACTTTTGTTTTATTAAAATCTTTAATTCTTCCTTCAAAAATATTTTTTTCTCCAATAAATTCCGCAGTAAATTTGTTTTTGGGATTACTATAAATTTCTTTTGGGGTACCCTGCTCAACCATTTCACCGTCAGCAATTATAGCTATTCTGTCAGCTACTGACATAGCTTCTTCTTGATTATGTGTAACATGAACAAAACTTATACCAACTGTCTTCTGAAGCCTCTTAAGTTCAATACACATATCTTTTCTTAATTGAGCATCTAAGGCAGATAAAGGTTCATCAAGTAGCAATACATCATTTTCAAGTATAAGCGCCCTTGCTAGCTGTACTCTTTGTTGTTGGCCACCAGAAAGCTCATGTGGCATTCTATTAGACAAACCTTTTAAACCTACTAAATCCGTCATTTTATTAACTTTGTTTTCAATGATATTTTTATCAATTGATTTTAATTTAAGTCCATAGCCAATATTTTGAGAAACATTCATATGAGGAAATAATGCAAAACCTTGAAAAACCATCGATGTTGGCCTTCTATCAGGAGGTAAATCATCAACATTTTGGCCTTTAATATTAACTGAACCACTATCAGGTCTAATAAAGCCTCCTATAGATCTTAATAATGTGGTTTTACCTCCACCACTTGGACCCAAGAGAACAAAATATTCACCATCAGCTATGTTTAAATCAACATTTTTTAATGCGTAAACATTTCCATAAGTTTTAACTAAGTTTTTTACTTCAATTGCATTGGTTTTAGCCAAATTTTTACTCCAAAAAATTATTTGTTAGGTTCTTTTACAACTCTTGTTATTTTTTCTAATTCTTCAGTTTTAATTGCAGTTACAATCAAAATTATTGACACAATTATAATAGCTACCAAACTGACGATTGAAGCCATTGCGTAAGATTCTTCTGACATTCCTGTATTTAACATTTGAGAAATTAATACTGATGTAAAAGTATCAAAACCTCCTTTTAGAAGGCTTGTTCTTGTATATTCATTAAACGTTAAAATAACAACAAATGCACACGCACTAAAAACACCCGCTCTTATTTGAGGGAATTCAATTTCCCAAAAAGCTCGCCAAGCCGAAGCACCTAAATCTCTTGCAGCTTCTGTTTGCTCTACTTTATAACGAGCCATAGTAATCATAATGACAACAAAAACATATGGTAATGTATATACAATCAAACCAATAACAGCTGTCATTATACCTAAGTCAAACCATGACTCTAAAGCATAAATGCCTGTGTATTCTGAAATAAGTGTAAAAAATTTATTCAAGTTTTTAAAAAAAACTAATAAGGCAGAACCTAAAATATCAGCTGGAACAAATAATGGAGACAGTAAGACAAAAACAATACCAACTTTATGTTGACTTTGTTTATATAACTTTGCTGATAACAATCCAAAGGGTATAACAATGGGTAAAGTTATTATTGCCAGTAACATAGTCCAACCTAATGAACCAATTAACTGTTTGTCAGAAAATACACTTTCATACCATTGAAAAGTAAAAATATAGTATTTTGCGCCAAAGCCAAGCTCATTAAAAGAAATATACATAGTATAAAATACTGGTGCCATTAAGATAAAAACAGCAAATGATAGCCATCCCCACTTTAAAGTTAACTTCCATCTAGGTTGAAAATCATCTCTTAATGACATTAACTAATTGGCTCCAATAACTTTGTTAAATTAAATAACCTATGACCTATATAAAGTAATCCCATTAAGGTAAACATCATAATTGCGCTTACTGCCATTGCTAGAGGAAAATCAAGCGCAATTATTGCTTGAGTAGCTATAAGACCAGCATTAACAGAACCTGGACCACCTAATATTGTTGGTATTAACGCTATGCCTATACCATTTACGAAGATAAAAACACTTCCAGCAAACAGACCTGGAGCAGCCAAAGGTAAAAGAATATCTTTAAACATTCTTCTTCTATTCACACCTAAATCTGCACAGACTTCAAAAATATAATTTGGGATAGCTTCTAAAGCTAAAAAAGTTGAAAAAATCATAAATGGCAAAAAAGAAACAATCTCTCCAATTACAACACCCGTTGGTGTAAATACGAATGCAGAAATTGGTGTATCTATAAAATTGAAGTCCATAAGAAGTGAATTCAGAACACCATTCCTAGAAAGAATAGGTCTTAAAGCAAATATTCTAATAATTTCAGAAACCATGAAAGGAAGAATAAAAAGTAACATTACTCTATGTTGAGCAACTTTTTTTACTCTACGTCTAATAAATATCGCAATGGGAAAACCGATAAAAAAAGCACAAACAACAGAAATAGAGGAGTGAAACATTGAAGAAAGAAAATTTTCAAGTCGTGATGAAAAAAAGAAATTTTCATAAGAAAAAAGAGTAAATCCTGGCTCCATCCAAAACATAGTCCTTTCAAACACACTCCATACAACTGTTAAAAGCAAAGGAAGTACAAAAAATATAATCATAAAAATGACTGGGATTTTGAAAAGTAAATTATTTTTGGAATTAAACATTAAAGAACCAATAAAAAATACAACCCTGATTAACAGGGTTGTATATATAGTTTTATAAATTAAGCAGCTTGGACTTTAGCCCACCAATCTTGATATGCCCTTAATTCTTTAGGGTATAAGTTTTGCCAAGAATTTCCTTTAACAGCCATTCTTGCAGCTTTATTTTTTAATCTTTGAGCAATGGCAGCTTTTTTCTTAGCATCGAAATCGCCTGGATTAGCATTAACATATTCATTAACACCTGTCATTTGCGGTGTAAATCCAAGTCCAGATAGTGTTCTCGCACCAAACCAAGGAGATAAATATAGATCCATTAATTTATAAAAATTATCTTCTTGACCTCTTTGTTTACCACCTTTTGTTAACATCCATACATTATTCCAAGTTTGATGACCTTCTTTCATTGTACCATAATGAATATCAGCACCCTTTTTTGCTGCTATCACTGCAATTGGTTCCCAGCAGGACGATACTAGCACTTCTTCACTTGCTAAAAGGTCAACACCATTTCCAAAGCCATCCCAGAAAGTTCTAAATTGACCTTTCTTTTTCATATTGATTAAAAACTCACAAACACCTTTTACTTCTGATTTTGACATGTCTGAAGGATTAACAATATCTTGTTTACCAGATTCTTTTAAATAAACAGCTGTTGTTGTCAATGTAGGTCCAGAGTCATTTTGCATTGCAGCATAACCTTTAAATTGACTATCAAAAAGAGCGTCCCAAGTATCAATATCACCACCAACTTTACTTTTATTATAGGCCATTGAATCAGCGTTAGAAATATATGGAACCCCTACTATTTCACCTTTTTTATTACGAATTGTATTAGCAGCTACATTACCTTCGTTATAAGCAGGAATTAAATTTTTCCAATTTTTTATTTTTGAAACATCAAGAGGTACAATTGCCTTATTGTCAGACATAGCATCTTCTTGACCACCACCATTATCAGTAATAGCGTCATATAACTTTTGACCGTCTCCAACAAAAAACTTTTGTATTGCTTGGTCAGCTGAACCACTTTTAGCTGAATACACAAGAGGAACTCCTGCTTGCTTTCCCATCTCATCCCAAGTTTTAGTTACTTTTGCAACTCCAATAGTCCAAATTTTAAGAGGGTCAGCCGCAAATGCATCCGCAATAAAAGATTGACTAAGAGAAGCAGAAGCTGCAACTAAAGCCGAATTCTTTAAAAAATTACGTCTTGTTGTTTCAAACATCTAATATCTCCATTAATTATAATTAACTTATAATAAATATTATAATCAGTTAAATTGATAAATGGCAAATGTATTTAATTAACATTAACATTTTTTAAAATGATGTGTAGTATATGATTTAATGATACTTATAGTAATATGAAAATTCAAATGATAGATAAATTTGTAAATCAATTAATTAAGAAACCGAATAAAGTATCTATTAAAAAGGCAAAATTAGAAATTATTGATTGGATTGGTTACTCAGTTGCTGGGACTTTTACTGAACAAGCAAAGCCATTTAATAATTTACAAAAGATACTTCCAAATGGAAAATCACTTAATTTATTTGATAAAAAACAATTAAGTGTTTTTGACAGTGCCTTTATAAATGCTTCAGTTGGAAATATTTTAGAGTTAGATGATGTTCATAGAACATCTATAATACATCCAGGGGACACTATCATACCAGCAGCAATTGCAACAGCTTCTCATAAGAAAGTAACTACATTAAATTTTTTAATTGCAATTATATCTGGCTACGAAGCCGCTATAAGAATGGGTAATTGTTTAGGACCAGAACATTACAAAACATTTTATTCAAGTTCAACATGTGGGGTTTTTGGTGCAGCTACAGCATCTAGTTATATTTTAAACGTTAATAATGATAAAAAAAGTTTTACAGAAAATTTAAAGAACTCTTTAAACCTTGCTACAATGACATCTAGTGGGATTTGGCAATGTAGAAAAGGAGAAGGCGAAGCTAAACAATACGCTCTTGCTAACGCCTCAAAATGCGGGGTTACTGCTGCATATATGGCTCAACATGATACAAGAGCACCAATTGACATGATTGAAGGGGAATTGGGTTTTTTAAAAGGATATGCAAAAAAAATCGAATATAATGAATTAATAAAAGAAGAAAACATTCATTTGATAAATGAAATTAGTAATAAACCTTGGCCAGCATGCAGGCATAGCCATCCAGTTATAGGTGTATCCTTATATGTAAAACAAGAAGCCGATAAAAAAAATGTAACATTTGATGAAATTAAAAAAATTGAAATTGAAACCTATTCAACTGCTATTGAATTCTGTGACAAAAAAGAACCTAAAAATAATATTGAAGGCAAGTTTTCTTTACAACATTGCTGTGCTTTATCTTTAATTTATGGAAAAATTATGGATGAATACTTTAACATTAGCTATCTTAAAAAAATACAAGTCAAAAATATCATAAGTAAAATTAAAATTATTGAGAATAAGAAAATGTCAAAAAATTTTCCTAGAAACTATTCTGCTTCAATAAATGTAAAATTTAAGAACGGTTTAAGTATAAAAAAAACAAATATTCACGCAAAAGGTGACCCTGAAAATCCAATGACAGAAAAAGAAATATGTGACAAATCTTTTAATTTAATTGAAAATAAAATCGAAGCTAAACATGACGTTAATTTATTAATTGAAAAAATATTAAATTCAAAGGAGGAAAACGATACCTCTAACATAAAATGGTTTGATGACTTACAAAAAATTATAAACAAAAAGGAACATTAAATGTTAAAAAGCGCTTTTGATTTTTCAAAAATAGATATTAATGAAGGTTGGGAACTAGCTCCTGGAGCAGGACCTGGAATTGAAATGAAAATGTTATCGGGAAGTTTAGATGAAAATAAAAAGACTGGTGTAAGAACAAGGTTAATTAGGTTTTTACCTGGATCGTTTAATACTGAAGTTTTTGTTCATGATTATTGGGAAGAAGTTTACATGATAAGAGGTTCAATTACACTAGGAAATGATTTACCAGGTAATAAAAAAACAACTACTCAAAGCCCAGCCTATGCATGCCGTCCTCCTGGAACTAATCATGGACCATTTAGATCAGATGAAGGATGTATGTTTTTGGAAATTCAATACTATCACGACAGTTAACAAATAAATGAAATTCAATTACCGTGATTTTTTAGATAGTAAATTATCAATAAATTCTTATATGTGGCCTAGAAATATTGATCCTTTTGAATTTATTGAGACTGTTATTAAGTCTGGCATTAAAAATATTGGATTACACACTGATTTTATTGAAGAATTTGGAGTAAACAAACTTAAACAAGAGTTAGCTTTAAACCGTATTAATGTAACTAGTATCAATTCAGTTGGTTATTTTACTGACCCATATTATTTCAAACAAAATGAAAAAGTTTTAAACTTTGCTAAAGTTTTAAATCCTGAATTGATTTGCGTTATTTCAGGTGGAATAATGGGCGGACCTAATCCTGTTAGTAATGAGTTTGTTTCAACAGGTAACAAGTTACTAATAGAAAACATTAGAAAAGACAGTTTAAATAAAATAAACTCTTTATTTGAAAAAGCTTCTAAACTTAATTTAACTCTAGGAATTGAACCTATAGGAAGTTGGGAAATTTTAAAAAAAGGACATTTTAATTCTATTTCTAGCTGTCTAAAATTAGTTAAAAATAATAATCACAAATTAATTATAGATTTATATCACAGTTTTACGGATATAGACTTAGATACATTTGTAAAAAAATCTCCTAAATTAGGTTTACTTCAATTTTCTAATGTTAAATTTGATGAAAACTTTAGGCCTACAGGACGAAAGTCAATTAATAATATTAATAACAATAATAATTTAGAGTTATCTAAGTATCTGACATATGTTTTTAAAAGAAACGATAATATAAAAATTGAATTTGAAATTTTTAATACTGATATCAAGTACGAAAATCCAAAATTGATTATAGAAAGTTTAAAAGATGAAGTTTTAAGCTTATTTTAAATTATTTATTGAGAAAGTTTAGAGGTAATCCTTCTCTATCCCACTTAACTTCAAGTAAAAGACCTTCATGTGACGCTGTTATGTAAGCTGTTTTCAAATCTTGCGAACCAAAACAGATATTAGTTATATAAGGGTCATCAAACTTAACAAATTCAACTAAATCACCAGATGGGGATATGACAGAAATACCGCCATTAATTAGTGTCGCAACACAAATATTCCCATTTTTTTCTAATGCGAGTGAGTCAAACCTTTTTATACCACCCTCATTATTTAATAGTTTTCCCCCATTGATTGAGATTGGAAATGATAACTTCTCAACCTGCCCTTCATCTGTTATTTTATAGCTATATAACTTACCTCCCTCAGTCTCAGCAACATAAAGGGTTTTCTCATCCGGTGACAAACCAATACCATTTGGTGTCATAAATGGTTGAATAACTTCTCTAATTTCAGATCCATCTGATTTTGCCCAATATATTGCACCTCTATCCATGTTACGCTCTCTAACTTTACCTAAATCCGTAAACCAAAAATCACCATTCTTATCAAAGACAATATCATTAGGACCCTTTAAAGAAATGTCATTACATTCTGTATACAAAGTTGAAAATTGACCTGTATTTAAATTCACTTTTTGTATGCTGCCACCAACGTAGTTTTTGCTTTGTGATACAGGTCTCATATACTTCTTATCAAAAGATACTTCCCATTCAAAACCTCCATTGTTACAAACATAACAATAACCGTCTGGACCTATAGCCGCTCCATTAGGACCTCCACCTAAATCAGCTACAACTTCAACTGACCCATTTTTATTTACTTTACTTAATGTACCTCTAGCTATTTCTACTAAAATAATTGATCCATCATTCATATAAATAGGACCTTCAGGAAATTTCAAATTTTCAGCTAATACTTTAAATTCTTTTTTAGTAATATTCATATTTTTTCCTATATTTTAAACTTGTGCGTATCTAATTTGAGGAACAGTCCAAAACAAAATTGCACCTAAAAAAGTAAATATACTACACAAAAGAAAACCAAAATTATAATCACCAGTCAAATCAAAAAGTAAGCCAGCTAAAAGAGCTCCAGTAGCAGCACCTAAACCTTGACCTAAATTGGTAGCTCCATAAATAGAAGCTAATCCTTTACCGGCAAATATTTCAGCCATCAAGGTCGTTATAATAGGACCTCTAGCACCTGCCGATAATCCAAATCCTACAATAAATAATATTAAAAGAATGGCTGAAGGATATAATTGCATTAATGCTAAACTAATAATTGCAACAAAGCTTAATATATAACTTATAGTAGCTACAATGTGTCTTGGCCATCGATCAGCAGCCAAACCTGTTAAAACCATTCCTGCAAAGTTTAATATTCCTGCAATTCCAAATGACAGAGCAGCCTGAACTTCTGTGAATCCAATATAAACCAAGTATGCAACAATTTGTAAAGAGATTCCAAAAATACCAATTGCTGTAAAACCAAAAATAAAGAAAAAGCCCCAAAAAGTTTTAGTTTTAATAGCTTCAATTAATGACATTCCTCCAACTGCCTTACCGTTGCTAGTTCCCCTAGGATTATTATGAGCCCCTTTAGATATTAAATTCCAAGGAACAAATGAGGCAATAACAAAAAGTAAAATAAAGACATATGAAATATATTTATATGAAGTTTGCCAACCAAAGTGATCTATAGATATTTGAGATAGAGGCGCCATTATTAACACACCCAATCCCTGCCCTGCATAAGCAATCGACAAGGCGGTACCAAGGTTCTTGTCAAACCATCTAGAAACTAAACTCTGTGCTGGAATAACTCCAACCATGGCAGCACCAATACCACCAAAAACACCTAACATAATGTAAAACTGCCAAATTGATGATAAATTTCCTAAAAACCCATAAGCAATTACAAGTAAACCCATTCCAAACATATAATTGAAACGTGGTCCAAATTTATCAAAAGCCATACCTGATAATAAAGAACCTAAACCTAAACTTACCATATAGACCGAATAAATAGATGCAACTGAAGCTCTGTCCCATGAGAAATGGGAACTCAAAGGTAACAAGAATACACCAAAGCTCTCCCCCGATCCCCTACTTAATGAAGTCATCGCTAAGCAGAAAAACAAAACAAGTACTGATGAAAAAGATGCAAAAAGATAAAAAATACTTTTTTTAATCATTATTAAGTTTAGCCATTTCTAAATTTTTGTTATCTATAAATAATAATTTTACTTATAGATCCTTAGAGGAATAATTTTAATTTATAGCATAATGGAAAAATGTATCAAAACATCAATCCTAAAATAGAAAAAAAAATCCAAGAAATAATTAATGGAAATTATGAATTTTCTTTACTTGGGACTATTGGGAAAGAAAACTTTCCTTCTATATCTAAAATTTTACCTATGATGAATAATAACATACTTTATGTTCTCCTTAGTGACTTAAGTGAACACACACAAAATATAAATAATAATAATAAAGTAAGCTTCTACTTTTCTATTAAAGAAAAAAATAAAATTAAATTAAATAATCCAAGATTAACTTTAAATGGAAAAATTAAAAAAATTAAATTAGATAAAAATAATAAAATTTTTTTAAATTTATTAAACGCATACGAAAAAGTTGATAAAGGAAGTAAGATGTGGGGAATGTTTATTGATTTTAATTTTTATGAGTTTAAACCGGAAAGAGCTCTATTTATTGAAGGTTTTGGAAAAGCATATCAAAAAAAATATAATTAACAGTAAGTAGGTTGAAAGTCTTTAATGAAAAAAATACTTTACAAATTAACAAAAAAATATTGGTCCCTATTAAGTTTAGACCATGCAAAAAAAAATGATTTTACAGTTAAAAATGGTCTTTTCAAAAATTTAAAAATTAATAAGGACATTTCTTGGGGTAAAGCTGATATAGCATCTAAGGTTTATGGTTTATATGAAAATAACATCCAAAAAGTTTTGGCGAAAATTAAAAAACCTATACTTATAGACATTGGAGCTGCAGATGGTTTTTTTGCAATTGGTTGCATATATTCAGGAATTTCAAAACATTGTTATGCTTTTGAACAAAGTGATTTAGGTAGATCTGCTTTAGCAAAAACTGCAGAAATTAATCAAGTCTCGGAAAATATAACAATAAAAGGTGAAGTGACTAATCAAAACTTTTTATCTTTATTACCGCAAAATATAGACTTTTCAAAAGCAATTGTTCTATGTGATATTGAAGGGGGAGAGTATAGTTTTTTTACGGAAAAAATTCTTAAAAAATTAGAAAAATCCCATATCATTATTGAAATTCATCGTACTCAAAATAAAAATGATGAAATAAAATTAATGAAAAGAGTTAAAAAAAGTTTCAATGTTTCAGTGATAATTGGAAGTAACAATGATTTTTCAAATTCACCAGAATTACAAGAAATGAGTGACATTGATAGAAACTTAATTGCTTGCGAAGGCAGAAGTTATATTGGAAAATGGTGGTATTTAAAACCCTTATAGCATTCAAACTCTTTATTATTAAATAAACATAATAAAAATACTTATAAAAAACCCTCCCAATCTTAAGATAATATTATGTTTGCTGATAATAGAATAAGATAAAAGTGTTAGCCCTGTAGCTATTTTCACAAATGCTAATATTGAAAGAATAAAGGTTGAATTTAATTCAATTATTGATTTATTTGCAATCATAGCCAAAGGAATAAAATAGAGCCCTATTCCCAGGCTCATTGAGGTGATTGAAACTTTTAGCCAGTTTTCAGAAACCATACCAGCTGCAATAAAAACAGTTCCACAAACTGGGGGAGTAATAGTTGACAGTAAAGCAAACCAAAACACAAACAAATGAACTTGAAGCAATTCTAATCCCATATCAACTAATGCAGGTCCTGCGACTGAAACACATATCACATATGCGGCTGTGGTTGGCACTTCCATCCCAAGTACTAAACAAGCTAAGCCAGTAAGAAGTAATGCTGGCCAAATATTATTTCCTGAAGCAGATATTATAAATGAAGTTAATTTAACTCCTAAACCTGTAATTGATAAAATACCAATAATTATTGAAGCACATAATATTATTGAACCTATTAAGGAAATTTGACTTCCTGATGAAATACAAGCTTTAAAAAAACGATTTAATCCGATTTTAAAATTAAATCCATTATCTATGTTAAAAAAGAGAAGGAAAAAAGAAACTAAAATTGCAACTGCAGCAGAGTACTGAGGAGTAAAACCAATATACATAAATATTAATAAAACTGAAAAAGGGATAAAAAAGAAAATGGAGGTAAGTAAAACAAGAGATTTTTTGGGTAAATTTTCTTTATTAATTGGTTTTAAATCATACTTCTTACTGTAAAAATCAATTCCAACCCAGACAGCAAAGAAAAATAAAATAGCAGGAAGTAAAGCTGCTAGGATAATTTTATTATAAGGAACACCAGTAAGTTCAACCATCACAAAAGCTCCAGCACCCATTAAAGGTGGCATTATTTGACCTCCAGATGATGCTACTGCCTCAACTGATGCAGCAAGCCTTCTAGGATAACCAAGCTTTATCATTGCCGGCAATGTTACCATTCCAGTAGAGGCAACATTTGCAGATGCAGATCCTGAAATTGAACCAAAGAGAGCCGATGATATTACAGATACTTTGGCCGCTCCACCTCTTAATCTTCCAGCAAATGCTGTGGCAATATTCATAAAACCAGATCCAGCTTCTCCTGAATTTAAAAAAGAACCAAAAATAACAAATATAGCTACAATTGAAACAGAAACGCCAGTTAATGTTCCCCAAATGCCTCCTTCTGCAATTGTTAACGTTCCAAAAAAACTATTTATAGGAATACCTGGATGTCCAAATTCTCCTGGGATAAAGTTTCCAAACATTCCATATAGTAACGATAACAGGCTAACAAGAGGCAGTGGCCAACCCACAGAACGACGAGCCATTTCTAATACAATCAATAATAAAGAAAGAGAAATAAAAGTTTGGAAGTCACCTTCAAGAAAACCATACTGATCGCTTAATAACTCATGGTTAAAAGATGTCCATAAACAACAAAAAACCCCTAAAACAACAAAGACATAACTAATAATATTTTTGGAAAAGTTTTTATTTTTATATAAAAAAACCCAAGGGATAATTAATGCCATATGTAATGGCCTTGAAACTAAGTTAGGCACTAAACCTGAAAAAATTAAGAAAATATGGAAAATAATAGAAGTTAATCCAAATATAATCCATATTTTCTCTGGTTGCTTCATCCTAAATTAACGGTGATCGGCTCAATTAATGATGATCCGCTAAACTAGCACCTATTTCTTTATAAAACTTAACTGCACCAGGATGTATTTTAGTAGAAATATTGGAGAGCATCTTGACAGACACCCCATTCCACCATTTTGCTGCATTTCCTAACTTACCTTTATTATCCCAATATGCTTTGGTTAAGTTATATGCAACATCGTCACTCATATTTGTTGTTGAATATGCTACAACTGGTAATGACGTTGTGGTTATATCTGATTTTTGTCCAGAATAAGTTCCTGCAGGTATAATTAATTTAGTTCTCTTAGAAGACTTAATTTGGTCTGCCGTAAGAGAAATAACATTCACACCCATAGATGCTGCAGCTTCTATAACATTAGGAGCTGGGTAAGAACCAGCAGTTACAAAGCCATCTATTTGACCATTCTTCATTGCAGGAACGGCATTTGAAAGCTCAACTTCAGCTAATTTCACTTTACCATCCAAACCAAATTTTTTAAGATATTTAGCACCTTCTTTTGCACCAAAAGAACCCTTTCCTAATAAAATAGTTTTACCAGCCATATCTTCAAAAGTTTTTACACCTGACTTCTTTGACATAACAAAATGCATTGTAAGAGATGGTATTGGAAATAATGCTCTAATATTCTTATAATTAGGATTACCTTTACCTTTGAACATTGCTTTTTCAGCTATAGCTAACTTTACAAGTACTGGTGGTGTGGTAAATACATAATTACCTTTCCTACCTGCTACTTCTTTAACGTTTTGAACAGAACCTTGACTTTCTTCAATCGTTAAAATCATATCGCCGTTTGTAGATTTTTTAATTGTGTCAGCTATTTGAACAGCCATTTGGTAATATGATGAGGTTGATTTAGCAGACTTATAAGTTATACGTGTTTCAGCAAATGATGTACTGACAACAAAAAGTGAAATAATAGGTAATAATAGTAATTTTTTTATTTTCATTAAATTCCTCCTGAATATTATATTTGAAAAAGCATAATATTAAATTAATAATAGCAGTTTATTGCATTAAAACATTAAAAGGTAAACAATTTGGATAATTTATTAAAACCTTTTATTTCGAGTCTAAACTTAATTGAAGAAAAAATTAATTTTATAATATTTTTATTTGAAATTTCTTTTATATTATTAATAGTCTTATTAATTATTTGGATATATGGATTTGTCAGAAGAAATTTAGGTATAGATAAGCAAACAAAAGAACTACAAAAAATAAGAAAAATTATAGAAAAAAATTACAAAAAATAACAAGAGTTCTAATTTTAAAAAGGAAATCGTGAATTAGAACTGTCTTTTCTGTACATTTGAAATTTTTTACCTTTTCCAATAGGAATGCAAGTAAATTGGGGAGATTTTAAGCCAACTTCACGCATTTCAGTTGCTGCGTTTTGTGCTTCAGAAAAGCATTTGGCTGCATTTTTGTATCTTAATCCACTATCGATTACATCACCACCTAAGACCCATATTAGTAAAAATTCCATATAATCGCCTGAATTAATTAATTATAATTTTAAAAAAAGGTTAGGACACTAAATAGTATCCTAACCTACAATTATCTAAGCTGATTTTAAAGTAATCTGCCTAGGCTTTCTTTCTTCTGGAACTTCTCTTAAAAGAGATATAGTTAACAAACCGTTGGAAAGTTTAGCATCTTTAACATCAACGTATTGTTCTAATCGAAATTTTTGTTCAAAGGATCTTTTTGCAATTCCTTTGTAGATATATTGAACATTATCGTCCTGAATATCAGCACCACCATTACCCTTAATAGAAAGCACACCATCATGAACATCAATAGAAATATCCTTTTTATTAAAACCAGATACGGCTAAAGTTATTTCATATTCATCATCTGATAATCTAATTATATCATGGGCTGGAAATGAATTTTGTTTTTGTGTAGAAATTGTTTCTAGCTCATTGAATAAGTTATCAAAACCTACAAATGAACGTAAAGCAAGTGTTGGTAGTATAGTCATATTAATCTCCTTTAAAAGCGAGTTAAGTTAAACACTCCATAATGGACGTGTATTGTTATATAGTGACCCATTGAGGCATCACTTAATTTATTTAAGTATTGATAAATTGTTTTTCAATACCTAGTATTTAAAAAAATATATGGAGGTTTTTTTGAAAATTAATAAGTCTTTAGATACACTAATTGTAGGAGCAGGTTTTGCAGGTATGTATAGTCTTCATAAACAATTATCTGAAGGTTTCAAAGCAGAAATTTTTGAACAAGGTGACGATGTAGGTGGTACCTGGTATTGGAACAGATATCCTGGAGCCAGATGTGATATTGAAAGTATGGATTATTCATTTTCTTTTTCTGAAGAATTACAACAAGAATGGAATTGGAAAGAAAAATATGGAACACAACCTGAGTTATTTAGTTATGCAAAACACGTGTGTGAAAAATTTAATTTAAGAAAAAATATAAATTTTAATACAAAAATTACTAAAGCAAAATTTATTAAGAACACTCAAAGCTGGTTAGTTACTTGTGATGATAATTCTATAGTTAAATGTAGATATTTAATTTTAGCTACTGGCAACTTATCCACTCCTAATACACCTAAGATAAATGGAGTGGATACTTTTAAAGGCAACATCTTTCATACTGGTGCATGGCCAAAAGAAATGCCTGATTTTCAAAACAGAACAGTTGGGATAATTGGAACAGGATCGTCTGGTGTACAATCAATTCCAATAATAGCTGAAACGGCTAAGGAATTATTGGTGTTTCAACGAACGCCAAATTTCAGTTTACCAGCTCGACATTCAAAATTACCAATAGATAAAAGAGAAAATTATAAAAAGAATTATCTTAAATATAGGCAACTTGCAAAGAACTCATCTTTTGGAATTGCTAAATATCAACCACCAACACAATCTGCTTTTGATGTAAGTGAAAATGAGAGAAACTCAATATACCAAAAAGCTTGGGAAGAAGGTGGGCAGGCAATGCTTTTTTCATTTACTGATTTATTAACTGATAAGAAAGCTAATGATACAGCAGCTGAATTTGTAAGAAACAAAATAAGAGAAATTGTTAATGATAAATCTATAGCTGAAAAACTATGCCCCTTTGATCATCCAATTGGTACTAAAAGACTCTGTTTAGACAGTAATTATTTTCAAACCTATAATAAAAACAATGTTTCTTTAATAGATATATCCAAGAAGCCAATTGACGAAATAAACAAACATGGATTAGTTACTAATGGGACTGAATACACATTTGATGATCTAGTTTTTGCTACTGGCTTTGACGCAATGACAGGGGCAGTAAATGCAATAAATATTACTAATGAAGATGAAGTAAGTTTAAAATCGAAATGGGCTGAGGGACCCAAAACTTATTTAGGTATAATGGTATCTGAATTTCCAAACTTATTTATGATTACTGGCCCACAAAGTCCAGGTGTAAAAAGTCAAATGATTTTATCTATTGAGCAACATGTTGACTTTATTCATAACTTAATAATGCATAAAAAGGATAATAATTACAGTGCAGTAAATGCAAAAAGCAAAAATCAAGATGAATGGGTAAAACATAATAATGATGTTGCTCATTCAACTTTATACCCTTTAGCACATTCTTGGTATAATGGAGATAATATAGTTGGCAAAAAAAGAAATTTTATGCCGTATGTTGGAGGAGTTGCAAATTACAAGAATATATGTGATGAGATAATTGAGAGCGACTACAAAGGTTTTGAATTTTCTTAAAAAACTATTAACTTTAAGGTGTTAAATATGAAAATTTCAAATGTCGAAATAAACACTTATAAAATTCCATTACCTGAACCAGTCGAAGCGTATGCGGCTGGAGTAATGAAAGCTTTTGATCTAGTAATATGCAGAATTGACAACGATAACGGTAAACAAGGCATAGGATACATAACTGTTCATGAAAATCAAGGACTAGCAATTGCATCTATCATTAAGAATAGCTTTGTCCCCCTTTTATTAGATAAAGATCCTAGATTAATTGAATTGCTCTGGAAAAATATGTGGAAAGACACGCATTATGCTGGTAGAGGAGCTCCCGTAAGCTTTGCAATTGCAGCTGTTGATGTTGCGCTTTGGGATCTAAAAGGTATTTGCCTAAATGAACCAATTTGGCGTTTGTTAGGAGGTCATGATAAAAAAGTTCTGGCATATGCTGGCAATATTGACTTAAATTTTTCAACAGAAAAATTACTTTTAGGAGCTACTAAATCACTTAATCAAGGCTTTCAATCTATTAAAATGAGACTCGGTAGAGCAACTCTTTCAGAGGACCTTAAAAGATTAGAAGCAATGAGAAATCATCTTCCAGACAATATAATGCTGATGGCTGATGCTAACGAGGCATGGAGGGTTGATCAAGCAGTACATGCATTTAAAGAAATTGAAAAATTTAATTTAGTATGGCTAGAAGAACCTATAAAACCAGATGATTTTAAAGGCTATTCTTATCTTCGCACTTTAGGTAAAATTCCAATTGCAGCTGGTGAAAATCTTCATATTTTATCAGAATTTAATCAGTTAATTAACGAAAATGGTGTGGATTTTTTAGAACCAGATTTGACTACATGTGGCGGGATAACTCCATTTATGAAGATAGCTAAGTTAGCTGAAATTAATAATCTACCTATATGTTCTCATGGCGTACATGACCTTCATGTTCACTTACTGGCCTCTTGTCCAAACGCTTCTTATCTTGAGTTTCATGCTTGGAATATTGATGAATTTACTGAAAACTCTTTAAGAGTAAAAAATGGATACACAGAAGCTCCTGAAAAACCTGGACATGGTATTAGTTTTGATTTTGATAAATTGAAAAATTTTTTAATAGATTAAAATTGTCATCTTTAAAGTTTAGAAATTACAATTTATTAGGATGTTTTAATGAACGATTTTTTAAAAATAAAAAATGATGGAGCCTCAATGGCTTTAAATGCAGAAAGCTCTGATAAACAAGAATTTGGATCATTTTATCTTTCCAGATTCCTTGGTTTTGAAATTTCATATAAAAATGATGTTTGTGTAGTACAATTTACAGTTAAATCTCCAATGCAAAATCCTCAAGGCACTCTGCATGGTGGGATCATTGCTACTGCAATGGATGTTTCAATGGGACATTTACTTCATCACACTATCGGTGCAGGAGCAACTTTAGAAATGAACATTAAATATCTTTTACCTGTAAAAGAAGGGATAGTTGTTTGTGAAGGTAGCTTTCTCAAACAAGGTAAAACAATTGGTTTTCTTCAATCTCATATGTATAGGGAAGATAAAAAATTAGCTGCTTATGCAAGCGCAACATGGATACCATTAAAAAAATAAAAATTAACCTGATTTTCTCATATTACAATATTCCTCAGCAGTCATTTCATAATATCTAACTTTGTTATAATTCAATTTTATAGGTTCAGGATCTACAATTTCCACTTCTATTCCATTTGCTATTGCTGTCCTTAAGGCAATAGAAGTAATGTTAACACTAAATGATGTACCCATAAATATAATTTTATCGGCATTATTCATCCACTCTTCTGCTTCTGATATACGATATAAATCTGTGTAAATCTCATCAAACAATAAAACGTAAGGCTTTAATGAAAGCCCAAGTTTTGGTGATAAAGTATTGTCATTATGTAAATTTATCTTAAATTTATCCAATAACTTTTTTTTTAATTCTTTATCATTAGGATTTAATGAAAGATCAATTTCATTCCAATTGGCATCAAAAGGTGACTGTACATCCATTTCATTTTGATAAAGCACAACTTTATCCAATCTACCATGAATAGATATGTAATTTTTATTTCCAGCACGCCCATCTAAACCATCAATGTTTTGAGTTATTAATTGTTTATTTGCTAACCAATAATGAACAGTATTAGGTTTTACATCTCTATATGATGCGAATCTTTTAAAATACCACAGTAGAAAGTCAGCAGGATTATTTTCGTACATTATCCTTGTCGCCATTTCTTGAGGAGTATAATTTTTACTTCCTACAGTCCAAAAGCCATCATTTCCTCTAAATGTTGGTATACCACTGCTTGCACTAACACCAGCGCCAGTAATAAACAATTCACCTGACATAAAAAACCTTATAAAAAAATATAAATATAATTATATCAATTTATTGCGCATTAATGTAGAGAAATAATTTTAGTCACTTAAATCAAAGAGTAAATAAAATGAGATTTTTTATTATTGCAATGACCTGTTTAATTTCTACAAAAGCTATTTCTGCTAGTTGGAATTTTAAATCTAATGTGGATTTGTCTCCTCCTTATAATAAATGTATAGAGGCAATTGCAAATGGAAAGGATATGGGTAAGAGTTCTTTAAAAAATAAAACACAATATACAAATTATTTTTATGAAAATTATATTTATGAGATAATTATTAACAGTTCATATATTACATGTTTAAGAATTGATTTAAGTAAAGATCAGAAGCCATATCCATTGAATTCTAAGTAAAATTTTATTGATAGATAAAATCTATATATAAATTATTTTATATTTTTGAAGTTTTTTCTGATTTAAACATACAAATCTATTGTAAATTGTTAATGTAATTTTAATTTTAAATATATATAAAAATATTTAATTTTTTATGGATGTAAAGTTGTCAGAAATTATTACAGTTTCAAGTTTAGTTAAAAAATATGATAATAAATTTTTAGCCTTAAATGGCTTAAATTTAAATATTAATCAAGGTGAAATAATTGCTCTTCTAGGCCCTAATGGAGCAGGGAAAACTACCTTAATATCTACTATTTGTGGCTTAACTTCTATTACCTCAGGTAAAATTGAGGTTAATGGATTTGATGTAATAAAAGATTATAGGAAAACAAGAGAAATTATAGGACTTGTACCCCAAGAATTAGCACTTGAACCATTTGAAAAAGTGATAAATTCGATTAGATTTTCTAGACGATTGTTCGGAAAAAAAGATGATAATAAGTATTTAAACCAACTATTAATCAAGCTTCAATTATTTGATAAAAAAGATAACATTATTAAATCTTTGTCCGGTGGTATGAAGCGAAGAGTTATGATTGCTAAAGCTTTGAGTCATAACCCAAGCATTTTATTTTTGGATGAACCAACTGCTGGAGTTGATGTTGAGCTAAGAAAAGATATGTGGAATATCATTCGAGAGTTAAAAAAAGAAGGTGTTACAATAATTTTAACTACTCATTATATAGAAGAAGCAGAGATGATGGCAGATAGAATCGGCATCATAAATCATGGAGAATTACTTTTAGTTGAAGAAAAAAATAAGTTAATAAAACGAATGAGTGTTAAAACTCTTAAAGTTAAGCTTAAAAAATCAATTACTAAAATCCCTAAACCTTTAGAAAAATATAAATTAAAATTAATTGATGATGGTAATTCATTCAATTATTACTACAACACAGGTAATGTGAAAACTGGAATTACATCTCTATTATCAGACATGAATGATATTGGAATAAATCTTTTTGACATCCAAACTGAAGAAACATCTCTAGAAGAAATTTTTGTAAAAATTATTAAGGATTAGCATATGAACTTTAGAGGCATACAAGCTATATATATATATGAAATGAATAGATCATTTAGAACTTTAATTCAAAGTCTTGTGTCTCCTGTTTTATCAACAGTTCTTTATTTTATTGTTTTTGGAGCTGCCATAGGCTCTAGAATGGATAATATTAGTAATGTTTCCTACGGTGCTTTTATAGTTCCAGGTTTAATTATGCTGACTGTGCAAATGCAAAGCGTAAATAATGCTTCATTTGGTATATATTTTCCTAAGTTTATTGGCACAACATACGAGCTTCTATCTGCTCCCCTGTCATTTGTAGAAATTGTAATTGGTTATGTAGGAGCAGCTACAACAAAAGCTTTTGCTATAGGATTAATTATATTAGCTACATCATATTTATTTGTGAACATCAATATAGTTCATCCATTTTTTATGATATTTTTTCTACTAATTACATGTGTAACATTTAGTTTACTAGGATTTATAATCGGTATTGTATCCGATAATTTTGAACAACTAAACATAGCACCTATGTTAATCATTACACCACTAGTGTTTCTTGGAGGAAGTTTTTATACAATTGACATGCTTCCGCCATTTTGGCAAGATTTCGCACTTATAAATCCTATTGTATATCTTATTTCAGGTTTTAGATGGACCTTTTTTGGCGTTGGTGATGTACCTATTTTAGCAAGTGTAATTTTTATTTTATCGTTCACTGCAATTTGCATAAGTATCATTTGGTATATTTTTAGAACAGGATATAGGATTAAAAACTAACTATATTATGAAATATTTTTAATTTTATTATTTATTTGAGGTTTTTTTATGAAATTATATAATTTTACACCCGCAGCGAATGCACTCAGAGTTGAAATGTTTCTGAATGAAAAAAATATACAATTAGAAACAGTACAAGTAAATGTTAGAGAAGATGAAATTTTTAAAGAACCATACAACACTATGAACCCGTTCAACTGTGTGCCCTTTTTAGAGTTAGATGATGGTACCGTTATTTCAGAAACAATATCTATATGTCGTTATCTTGAATCCATATACCCAACTCCAAGCTTGTTCGGTGAAAATAGTAAGGATGAGGCTATTATAGATATGTGGAATAGACGAATTGAATTAGATGGTTTTCTGCCTCTTTTGCATTCAGTAAGAAACAAAACTTCTTTTTTTGCTGGAAAGGTTGTTCCAGGAACAAGAAACAAAATAAAACAGTCTCCAGAGCTAGTTATTCGAGGAATTGAAATGTTTAAAATTTTACTTAATAGGATCAACCCTCATCTAGAACATAACCAATTTATATCAGGAGAAAAGTTTTCAATAGCTGATATAACTGGTCACTTTATGTTGCACTTATCAAAAATTTTAAAGATTGATCTAAAAAAAGAATATGTGAATGTATTTAGATGGCAAATGGAACTTGAAAAAAGAACGTCTAATCCCATAAATAATTTAATGTAAAAAATAGGTTTTTAAATTTGAAAAGTTTAGATACTAAACTAGCGATTGTAACAGGAGCAGCACGAGGCATAGGTCATGCTACCGCTCAATTATTTAAACAAAATGGCTATAGAGTTGCACTTGTTGATAAAGATAAGGAAGAGTTGAATAATTTATCTACAAATGATGTTAACGAAAAAAAGTTCTGCTTCGATATTTCTGATAGCACACAATTAGACACTATGTACGAAGAAATATTAAATTGGCATAATAGAATAGACGTATTGGTAAATAATGCAGGCGTGGCTGATTTTGGAGTAATTGAGAAGACAACAATCGACAGATGGAATGAGGTAATGAAAACTAATTTAGATGGCGTATTTCTTACCACCCAAAAAGCAATTCCTTCCTTAAAGAAAACAAAAGGTAATATAGTTAATATCGCCTCTATATCAGGTTTACGTGCATCAACCCTAAGAGTTGCTTACGGGACTTCAAAAGCCGCTGTAATTCAACTGACAAAGCAGCAAGCAGCTGAACTTGGTGAGTATGGAATTAGAGTAAATTGTATCGCACCAGGGCCCGTGAAAACTAAATTAGCAATGGCAGTCCATACTCAAGATATAATTGAAGCTTATCACGATGCTATACCACTCAATAGATATGGAACAGAATTAGAAATTGCTAATGGAATTTATTTTTTAGCATCTGAAAAAGCATCTTATATTACAGGTCAAACTTTAGCTGTTGATGGAGGATTTGAAGCTACTGGTGTTGGCCTGCCTTCATTAAGAAAATAATTAAATATGATAAAAAAATATTTATTTCCTAAAAGTTTTTTTACCTGTTTACTTCTAACTTTCCAATGTAATGCCAGTGCAATAGATAAAAATCTTTTACATGCTGAAAATATATATAAATCATTTTGTTCAAATATAGTTTCCAACAACTATAAGGACATAAATAAAAATTGGTCAGCAATAAAGAAAACTAAGAACCTTCACATTTATAAAGATAAAGAAGAAACATTAAGAATTAATATTTTATATCGTTCTAATAAAATCCAAAAACTAATTTTCACCTTGTATAACAATGCTAACAAACCAACTATAGAATTGCGATCTAGTCATAATTGTCTTCTCCAAAATATAAGAAGAATAGTTTATGATAAAAATTCTATAGCTTATGAAATTCAATCCTTAAATGTAGAAAATTATAGTGTTGAAGAAAGGCAATTACTAAATCCCAATAAACCTAAATTAACTTCTACAAACAATAAAAATATAATTGCTTTAATTGATACAGGTATAAATTACACACTAAGCCAATTTCATAAGAATATTGCTATTAAAAATGGAACTATTCTTGGGTTTGATTATTGGGATAATGATGACAAACCTTTTGATAGTGATCCGAGACAAAATCCATTTTATCCTAGACATCATGGCTCTACAGTTTTTAGTGTTTTAGCAAAAGAAGCACCAAAATCACTAATAGCGCCATATAGATTTCCTGCATTAGATATGTGTAGATTTAAAGAAGTTATTGAACACATTGCTAATAATTCAATAAGACTAGTAAATTTGTCTATGGGTTCAAATAATTTAAAAGATTGGGAATGTTTTGAAAAAACAGCAAGAAAATATAATAATATTATTTTTGTAGTTTCAGCAGGAAATAATGGATTTGATATTGATAGACGACCAATTTATCCTGCTGCTTTAAAGTTAAAAAACATAATTACGGTAACTTCTTCTGACCAAAATGGTAGAATAGGTCGAGGTTCGAATATAGGAAAATCATCAGTTGACTTTATAGTTCCTGCAGAAAGAATGGAAGTTATTGATCATCGAGGGGTTAAATCATATACAGGTGGTACAAGCTACGCTGTTCCAAGATTAGTAGCATTAATTTCAAGATTTATTGATAAAAACCCAAAAGCAAATAATGATAAAATTTTTGAATTCCTTAAAAGAAGAGCCATACAAAAAGGTATTAAAAAAACAAAATTTGGCTGGATACCAGACCCTTTAGATGATTACTTAATTAATTAGAATTAAAAGCGTTATCAATAAATTTTTTAGCAAGAGGTAATGCATCTTTGTTATATTTACTCATCAAATCTAATACGTTTTTTGACATTTCCTTATCTTTTAAAATTCCTGCAACCTGGACACCAAGTCTTAACACTTGAGGGTTTTCAGGAGTTAATTTTAAAAGCCTTTTAATTATAGGTCTTTCTTTCTCTATTTTTCTATCTATATGATAAGTTATTGCCAAAGAAAGAAGAGAATTTGGACTCATTGGATCAAGTTTAATACTTTTTTCAAGAAATTTGGTAGATCTTTTCAGATCCCCTAACCTTCCAAAAGTTTGTCCAGCCTGATCTATTAACTGTTTGTTATTGGATTTCCAGCAATAATTATCAATATTCTTTGTAATTTTTTTGTCTAATTTTTCATTTGTATTAAATGAAATATCTAAGTTGTCAGCACAAAGTCTAATATACTTACCTGTTTTTAAGAACTGGTCTTTATATATTTCATTAGTATTTTTTAATACATCATTTATCAACACAATAGGTATTATTTCATTAATGTTTCCGTCGCCAGAAGCCAGTATTCCAACAAAATTTCCATCTTCATCAACAGCTACCCCTCCACTATTACCTGGTAAACTGTTGGCAGTAGTATGAATTCTACCTTGAGGATATTTTTGTATATCTGAAAATGATATAATTTTTCCTTTATTATATATTCTATTTGAATTCCTACCTTGATCAAATGCGACAACATTAATCAATCCCTTAATTTTATTTGAGAAAAATAATTCATTAGGGACTTCTAATTCTTTATTTAAAGTTAACAAGGCTAAATCAGCAGGGAAATTATGGGCTAATGGGAATGCTTTTTTAATTTTTCCATCATTAAATTTAATTATAAATTGTTTATGATCTTCTACAACATGTCTATTAGTAATAATTAAATTTTCATTAATGATTGTACCACTTGCAATCATCATAGGTGTTTTGATACCAACCACTTTATCTAATACATTACAAATTTTTTTAATATTCGTACATTTTTTAGAAGCTGAAAAAGCGTTATTTGAAAAAATAAATGCATATAATACAAGGATATAAAATAATAATTTAAACTTATGCATTAATTTAATTCTTTTTTATTAGATATTTGTGAATACCTTTGAAAACCAGGATTTTTTTTTGATTAAAAATTGTTGCCTCCATTTCAATAATACCTGTTGAATTTTGAGGTGTCAGTTTAGTTATTGTAAGTTCTGGATATAATGTATCCTCTCTATAAACAGCTTTTAACATTTTACCTGACACCTCTATCAAACCAATTAAGCTATTTTTTACTTCACTTGGAAACGTACCCGCACCTGCTGCTGTTTGTATAAAAACTTGAAGTCCGTGGGCTAGCATATTTGGATGCCCCCTTTCTCTGCAATATTCAACATCATAGTGAATTGGATCGTTGTCACCTGATGCAGCCTGAAACATGGAAAAAACACCACTAGTTTGAGTTCTAGATGGCAAAATATATTTGTCACCTATCGAAAAATCATCAAAGTATTTACCCTGATTACTACTCAAATTATTATCTGAATTAATCATAAATAATAAATTATTCTTCAATGATACAAATAGCAAGGTTTGATATTAACCTTTATTTATAATTTGATATATGATCCTATAATTTCATAACATAAATTTGAGGTGATATATGAACCGATTAAAAAACAAAATAGCATTAATCACTGGTGGAGCTAAAGGTTTAGGAGCATCCATTGCACAGCATTTTTTTAACGAAGGTGCAGAAGTCATCATATGCGACATAAATATAGACAAAGCTCAGAAAACAGCTAACAAATTAAATGGAAATGCTTATTATATGGACGTTTCAAACTCCAGTAGTGTTCAAAATGTATTTCGTAAAATTGAAACCAAATTTAAACATTTAGATATACTCGTTAATAATGCAGGTATAAATGGCTTTGAGAAAAGGCAAGATTTACTTGATGAAAGAATTAAAATTAATAATCAACAAAGCAAAGAATTTTCTGAAACAGGTAAAATTGAAAGCCATTTTGATGTAACAGTCAATATGAGTGACGAGGAATGGATTACTATGATATCTATTCATTTAAATGGTACTTTTTTCTGCACACGTGAGGCTCTAAAGATTATGAATAAAGTAAATAAAGGCTCTATTATTAACATGGGATCTGTTCTTGGAACAACCGGCGGCCCTTCCTCTCCCCATTACTCTGCTGCTAAAGCTGCAATTTTAGGGTTCACTCGAGCTACAGCTAGAGAACTAGCCTCAAGAAATATAAGAGTAAATGCAATTGCCCCAGGCTATATAGATACAGATATGACTAGCAGTCTTGGAGATGTAAAGAAAATAGTAAAATCAGGAACTCCTATGAAAAAATTTGGAGAAGTAGAAGACATTTCATGGGCAGCAGTATATCTGGCATCTGAGGAAGCTAAGTTTGTTACTGGACAAACTCTTTCACCAAATGGTGGATTTGTAATGAGCCAATAAACTTAATATATCAGGGTTTTATCAGTTGAAAGAACTAAATCTAACAAAGTTTTTGGTAAAACTTTTTTAATTCCCTTACCTTCAAGGTCATTATTAGTTATTCCCCTATTTTCACATGACATAGAAGAAACATATAAACATACACCTTTTTGTCTAAGTATTTTTATATGCTCCTTTAATTTACCAGTACCCAATCCAACCAAGTTATCAATTATAATATCTCTTACTAACTGAACACCGTCTCCGGAAAGAAACACTTCAACTCGGTGCCCCTCTTCAGTAGCAGTTCTTGCGAGCAAAAAAGCTAACATTGCTTTTGAGGCGTCATTTGGACCTGAAATTATATGAAATAAAATACTAGACAATTAATAACCATTATAATTTTAAAATTATAATGGTTATTAAGATTGATATAGAATTCAAATCTAAATTAAAATTTTATGTGATTATTTCTTTTAAAGCTCTTTTTGCCATTTCTTTAATCAAATTAGCTCTATAATTACTACTTGCATGAATATCACTAATCAGACCATCAGACGATATGCTCAAAGTATCAAGCGATTCTAAAGTGCAACTAGAAGAAAGAGCATTTTCAATTTCAGATGATCTAAAAACTCCATTTTCACTAGCCCCTGTTATAGCAACATTAACTTTATTACCGGTTTTAGCCATAAAAACTCCAACCATGGCATACCTAGAAGCAGGATTAGGAAATTTAATATATGCAGATTTATCAGGGATAGGAAAGGTGATTTGAGTTATAATTTCGTTTGAATTAAGAGCTGTTTCAAACATTCCTATAAAATAATCCTCTGATGATATAGACCTCAGATTTGTTGTAATGGTAGCATCTAAAGCTAAAACTGCTGAGGGATAACAGGCGCTAGGGTCATTATTTGCAACTGAACCTCCCATTGTTCCACAGTTTCTTACCATATGATCGCCTATACCTCCTGCTAACTTAGCTAATGAAGGAATAGATTTTTTTATGTCTACAGAGCTTGCTACGTCACAATGTCTTGTCATTGATCCAATGACAACGTTAGTTGATGTAACAGATATACCACTAAGATTAGAATCTTTTAGATCTATTAATAAATCTGACGTTGCTAACCTTGCTTTTAAAGTTGGAATTAAAGTCATTCCACCAGCAAGATATTTCCCTTCTTGAGATTTATCAAATTCTGCTACAGCTGATGTGGTATTTGAAGGCTTTGTATATTGTAATTCATACATTTATTTCTCCATTATTTTATTTTTTTGAAGCATTATTAATAGCGTTCCATATTTTTTCAGGTGTAGCTGGCATTGAAATATCATCAACACCAAGTTCTGATAATGCATCAACCACCGCATTAATAACGGCAGGTGGAGAACCAATTGCACCAACTTCGCCACAGCCTTTTACTCCTAATGAGTTGTGAGTACATAGTGTAACTTCATTACCAACATTGAAATTAACTAGATCGTCAGCTCTTGGCATTGTATAATCCATATAAGAGCCAGATAATAATTGACCATTATCATCATAAGCTGCATTTTCTAAAAGAGCTTGACCAATACCCTGAGCTAAACCTCCGTGTATTTGACCTTCTACGATCATAGGATTAATTACTTTTCCTACGTCATCTACAGCAGTCATACCCTCAACCTTGACTTCACCAGTATTAGGATTGATTTCAACTTCACATATATGACAACCTCCAGGGTAAGTAAAATTAAGTGGATCATAAAAAGCTTTTTCGTCTAAGCCTGGTTCCAGCTCATCATGTGGGTAGTTATGAGGAACATATGCTGCAAGAGAAATATCAGCTAATGACATTGACTTATCAGTACCTGCTATTTCAAAATTACCATTATTAAGTTCAATGTCATCTGCTGAAGCTTCCATAATATGAGCAGCAATTTTTTTGGCTTTAGCAACAACTTTATCCATAGCCTTTGCTATAGCTTCTCCACCAACTGCTAATGAACGTGAACCATAAGTACCCATTCCAAAAGGAATATTATTTGTATCACCATGACTAATTTCAACCATATCAGTTGAGATACCCAATTTATCACTTACTAATTGAGCAAAAGTTGTTTCATGGCCTTGACCATGGCTGTGAGAGCCTGTGAAAACCGTAACAGAACCTGTAGGATGCACTCTTACCTCAGCACACTCAAATAATCCTGCTCTAGCTCCCAAAGAGCCTACAACTGCAGATGGAGCAATACCACATGCCTCTAAGTAAGTAGAAAAACCAATACCCCTTAACATACCCTTTTTAGCAGATGCAGCTTTTCTAGCAGGGAAACCGTCATAATCTGCCTTTTTAAGAGCTGTATCTAATGTTGCAGTGTAATTTCCACTATCATATTGAAGAGCGACCGGCGTTTGATAAGGAAAAGCGTCAACAGGAATGAAGTTTTTTCGCCTTAAATCAACTTGGCTAATACCCATTTCTCTGGCTGCTTTATCAACAATTCGTTCAATTAAATAAGTAGCTTCTGGTCTACCTGCTCCACGATAAGCGTCGACTGGAACAGTGTTTGTAAAAATAGACTTAACATTACAGTGTATTGCTGGGGTTGTATAAGTACCAGCCAACAAAGTTGCATATAAATATGTTGGGACACTGGAAGCAAAAGTTGATAAATAAGCACCCATATTAGCTAACGTATCAACTTTCAAAGCTAAGAATTTTCCATCTTTATCTAAAGCTAACTTTACTGATGTTACATGATCTCTGCCATGAGCATCTGAAATAAAAGCTTCAGTTCTGTCTGATGTCCACTTAACAGGTCTTCTGATTTTATTAGAAGCCCATGTAACAATTGCTTCTTCAGCATAATGAAAAATTTTGGAACCAAAACCACCACCTACATCAGGAGCAATAACTCTTAGTTTGTGTTCAGGTAAACCTAATACAAAAGCACCCATTAACAATCTTATTACATGAGGGTTTTGACTTGTTGTATAAAGAGTATAATTACCCGTTGCATGCTCATAATCACCAATAGCTGCTCTGGTTTCCATAGCATTAGGGATTAATCTATTATTTCTTATATCAAGACTAGTTATATGAGCAGCATTTGACATCGCGGTGTCAACAGCTTCACTATCACCAATTTCCCAATCATAACAAATATTACTTTCTATCTCCTCATGAACTAGACCTTTAGAACTATCTAAGGCGTCATTCATATTAATTATAACCGGCTTTTCATCAAAACTGACTTCGATTAATTCAGCTGCATTTTTAGCCTCTTCTATGCTTTCTGCGATTATTACAGCCAAAATTTCACCTACATATCTTACTTTATCCTTTGCAATAGGAGGATGCGCAGGTTCTCGCATTGGAGTTCCATCTTTAGAGTCAACTTGCCAACCACATGGAATACTTCCCACCTCCATATCAGTGCCTACAAATATTTTGACAACTCCTTTTGCATTAGAAGCATCTTTGACATCTATTTTAAAATTTGCATGAGCTGTATTAGACCTAAACATGTATGAGTAAGTTTGATTAGGCCTATTAATATCATCTGTATAATTACCTTCACCTACAAGAAATCTATAATCTTCTTTTCTTTTAACTGATACACCTATACCTGTTGCGCTTCCGTCTGGCATTTAACTATCTCCCCATTACTGTTGCAGCATCTTTGATTGATTTAACTATATTATGATAACCTGTACATCTACATATGTTACCCTCTAAGCCTTTACGAATATCGTCTTCTGTCATTTTAGGATTATTTTCTACTAACTTAATTGCACTCATAACCATACCCGGAGTACAATATCCACATTGGAGCCCATGATTTTCATGAAAAGCTTGTTGCATAGGATGTAACTCGTCACCATTTGCAATACCTTCAATAGTTACAATTTCAGTCCCATCAGCTTGTACTGCTAGATAAGCGCAAGATTTAACTGCGTCACCATTTAAATGAATTGCACAAGCACCACACTGAGATGTATCACAACCAATATGTGTTCCAGTAAGGTTTAAATTTTCTCTTATAAAAGTAGATAACAAAGTGTTTGGTTTTACATTTGCATTTATCTCTTTACCATTTATCTTTAAAGATATTTCCATTAAAAGCCTCCCCCAAAAGCAATATTTTTTTACAAAAATCTGCGACTTTAAAAAATTTTAATATGTGATAGATTAACCACAATTAAATTCTGCATAATTTTTATGCAAATAGCTATTTTTTTTTAGTTAACAAGATAAATACTTGACAAAATTGGGAATATTTTATGCTTGAGATTAATAATATTACTAAGAAAGATCAGATTTCAGAAAGCCTTTCTGAAGTAGGATACATATCTAACGTCGGATTAAGTACTGCTATATATTTAACGCTAAAACTCAAAAAACCAATTCTTCTTGAAGGAGAAGCTGGTGTAGGTAAAACAGATTTAGCTAAATCATTATCAATAATATTAGATAAACCGCTCATAAGGCTTCAATGTTATGAAGGTTTAGATATGGCTTCAGCTGCGTATGAATGGAATTTTGCAGCACAAATGATATCTATTCAAAAAGGCGATACAGAAAACATTTATTCAAAAAAATTCCTTCAAGAGAGACCTTTACTTAAATCTATTAATAATACTGATAACTTCCCTATTTTATTAATTGATGAAATTGACAGAGCTGACCCCCCTTTTGAAGCTTTTCTTTTGGAGATATTATCAGATTGGCAAATAACTATTCCAGAAATTGGTACTATTAAAGCCAAGGAACCTCCTATTGTTATTATTACTTCAAATAGAACTAGAGAAATACATGACGCATTAAAAAGAAGGTGCCTTTATCATTTTGTTGATTATCCAGATCTTGAACAAGAATTAAATATACTTCAATCTAGGGTTCCAAATATTAAAGAAGATTTATCAGTTGCAATTGTTCATTTTGTTAAAGAATTAAGAAAAATTGAACTTTTTAAACAACCAGGAATTGCAGAGACAATTGATTGGGCTCAGGCAATGGTAGAGTTAAATTATATTACAATTGATCCTGAGGTTTTAGAATCGACAATTGGAGCATTGTTAAAAAACCAAGATGACATTAGAAAATTAAAGGAAAGTGAAGCAGCTAAAATATTAACTATAATTCAAACTGAAATATCTCTAATTAATAGAAAGTAAGGCAAAAGATATTGAATTCATCACCTTCTATTAATAATCAAGAAACAAAACTTCTAGATAATATTTTACGTTTTATTAGATTACTCAGAAAATCTGGTGTTAAAGTTGGAAATCGATCTTCTATAGACACTCTTAAATCAATTAAAATTTTAAAAATTGGTAATAGAAAAGAATTTTATTGGGCACTCTTTTCAAACTTAATAAATAGAAATGAAGATAAAGAAATATTTGATCAATGCTTTTATTTATTTTGGCAAAATCCAAAAATAATGGAACAAATGTTTAATTTATTATTACCACAAATAGGTAATCAGAAAGCACCAGAAAATAAAAAAGAAAAAACTATAAAACGAATTAATGACCTTATACAAAAACCAAGTATAGATAAAAAAGAAGATCAAAAAGACGAAGTAGTTTTTGATGCTCAGATGTCATGGTCAAATACATCAACCATTAAATCAAAAGATTTTGAAATGATGTCTTTAGATGAAATAAATATAGCTAAACAAGAAATAAAAAAATTATTAATAAACTTTAATAAAGATAAAACACGACGATGGAATAAATTAGATAATGGTATGAAAATATCACCAAAGGAGACTATTAAAAAAGGACTGAAGAATAATGGGTTAATAAACTTAGTCTACAACGCAAGATTAAAAAAAAATAAACCATTAGTAATATTAATAGATATTTCAGGTTCAATGGAAAGTTACAGTAGAATTATGCTCTTTTTTAGTCACTTATTATTAGAGCACCATAAAAATATAGAAGTTTTTATTTTTGGAACAAAATTAACAAAAATAACCAAATTACTTAATAATAAAGATGTTGATTTTGCATTAGATAAGATTGGAATTTCAGTTACTGACTGGTCAGGAGGAACAAAAATAGCAAGTTCAATTCGCGAGTTCAATCAGAAGTGGGCTAGAAGAACATTAACTCACAATCAAACTTTATTACTTATTTCTGATGGATTAGAAAGAGATGATGAGAATAACTTAGCAACCGAAATAAAAAGACTGTCTATGTTTACATCAGACTTAATATGGCTTAACCCATTATTAAGATATAAGGATTTTGAACCAAAAGTAAAAAGTATCCAGACAATTTTAAAAAGAGTTGATAGATTTATTCCTATTCACAACGTTAATTCAATTAAACACTTAGTTGAAAAAATTTTATAATTTAAGTTTAAAAATAATAAAGGATTATAAATTTGAAAATTGCTTGCTTACAAACTGAACCTAAAAGATCAATTAAAGAAGCTCTTGACGAAGCCTTGGATTTAGCATCATTGGCAAAAAATGAGGATGTAAATTTTTTATTTTTACCAGAATACTGCGGCGGTATCAGTTCAAACGGTAAATTATATACTCCTCCTTCAGATAAAGAAAATAAACATTTATTTCTTCAAGAGTTGAGGAATTTTTGTAAGAAAAATTCTGTATGGTGTTTGATTGGTTCAATTGCTATCAAATTAGACAATGATAAAATCGTAAATCGAAGTTTTCTATTAAATAATAATGGTGAAGTAGTAAGTAAATACGACAAAATTCATATGTTTGATATATTTGTTAATGGTGAAGAGCATTATGAAAGTAAAACAATAGATTCCGGTAATGAAGGGGTTTTAGTTAAAACAGATTATTGTAAAATCGGACTTAGTATCTGTTATGACATAAGGTTTCCAAATTTATATAGAAAGCTTGCTCAAGAAGGTGCTGAAGTTATAGCTATTCCAGCTGCATTTACTAAAACCACAGGTATGGCTCATTGGCATGTTTTGAATAGGGCGAGAGCAATTGAAAATGTTGCTTTTGTAGTTTCACCATGTGCAGCAGGTAAAATTCCCGGAGGTGGAGAAAGTTATGGTCATAGTTTGATAATAAATCCTTGGGGTGAAATTATAAAAGATGGTGGAGAAAATAGAGGTCTTATAACTACTTCGATTGACGTAAGTATTGTGGAGAAATACAGAAATCAGCTTCCAAGTCTACAGCACGACAAAAAATTTATAATTAAAGAGTTTTAGTTTAATATTTATCAAAATATTCCTTATATATTTGCAAGTATCCCGTCTCCTAGCATTTTCCAATAATGTAAAAAATCAATAAATATCCAATTTTCAGTTAATTTATCTCCATCTCTTCTATACATATGGTAAGTGTGTTTTAGATTAGGTAATTTTTACCACAAGGCAGCACAAGATATTTCATTGTGTTTTACACTAAAATTATTTCCAATTTTTATAGGGTCATTTCTTTTAACTCCTATTCCAACTGATATTAATTTATTCCTGTAAATATC
>ENA-OQVM01000506-OQVM01000506.1-marine-metagenome-genome-assembly--contig:-NODE-506-length-60169-cov-22.781568_pt1 | contig 60169 bp, 52 predicted proteins | sample MGYA00237776_ERZ505498 | MGnify/ENA primary metagenome ERZ505498 (study PRJEB26159, sample SAMN06265151) | marine metagenome | isolation source: Helgoland LTER site | place: Germany:Helgoland, sampling... | reverse complement strand
AAAAATGTATAGTTCTTTTTAACTATAAACTGACGATAAATAAACCTTTGATAATTAATAATGAATTCTAAATGGTACGAAATTAAAAGCAACAGGACTCGACTTACGGTCAGCGCTCAAGGTCTCGTTGGCGTGGTTTTTGTCGGCTTTTGCGCCTCGACATATGCTTTTATCAGCTTGATGACGGGTGGTGTCAGTGTCTGAACACATCGAAAAGTATGACGATGAAATTGATCTCTTAACGGTTTTTGAAGGTTTTTGGAAAAAGCGCTTGTTGGTACTGGGGGTGGTGCTAATTGGCTTTGTCGGTGCCGGCTTGTATGGCATTGCAAAACACGCGAACAGCTTATCTGAGTCTGTCGCGTCTGAAAAAATGAAGCTGAACTTTAAGGGCGCAGAACTCGGACAGTATCCGAATGGAACAAAATTTACGCCAACTGACGTCATCTCGTCCAAAGTACTCACCGCTGTGTACAGCAGAAATATGCTGTCCAAGCACGGTGTGTCGTTGGAGGCCTTTCTGTCATCTATCAATGTCTATGCTTGGGATCCGAACCAGCGCGCGATTGAAGACAAGTTTGCATCGCTACTTAGCAACAAAAAAATAGATTCGGTTGAGCGGCAAAAATTGACTGAGCAGTATCAACAAGAGTTGAAGAATGGTGCTGGGCGCTTTCTGAATTTGGAGTGGAGTGGGGCTTCGGCAACAGAGGTCTCGCGTTCGCTGGCTGCAAAAGTGTTGGCCGACATACCCAAGGTGTGGGCGGAGAAAAGCATACAGGAGTATGGCGTTCTAAATTTGGCGGTTGTCGTACCGAGTCAGTTGGACACTTATCTTCTGACGAACGCAGAGTACGTTGTTGTGGGTGATTACTTACGAGAATTTGCGGAGCAGCTCAAAGATGCAGCGAGAGAACTTCAAGGCGATTCTGTCGTTGGCGTTTTTAAAGACAAAGAAACTGGGAACACGCTGGGCGACGTGGTTGCTCATATAAATAATTTAGAGAACTTTCACTTAAACGTGCTGCAGCGTTCATTCGTATTCGCGCCAACAAGGGTGTCAAGCGACTCGGCAGATTTGTATTTGAGAAGCCGAATTCTCGTATTAGAAGAGGGCATCGCAGAGGCAGAAAGAAAATCAGAAATTGTTAGTCAGGTGTATCGCGAGTACACCAACACCACGTCACCGCAACGAGACCGCAACGAGGCGCCAAATGATAATTTGAGAAATTACTCGCCTCAGTTTGGGGCTGACTTCCTGTCTAAGTTGATGGGTATTGGGGATGAGCTATCTGATGCCAAGTACAAGCAAGCGCTCTTAAATGAAAGCAAAGAACTGTCTCTGCGCGGTGCAGACCTGACAACAGAAAAGCAACGCTTGGAGGGTATGTTGAAAGCGTTGAACAACCCGAAAACGGGCAACGCAGATAAAGAGTCCGTCACAAAAGCATTGAAAAAACAAGTCGACTACGTTGTTGGAGAGCTCGCGACTCAAAGCGAGATAATGAAGCGCATCGTGGAGCTGTCTCGTTCGACGAGGTTAGGTAAGCTAGGTTCCCTCTACGAGCTTACTGGTGAGGCTAACGTGCAAGGGCATGGTTTCGAGGCGATAAAGCAATCCATTACGTATTCGATACTTGGGGCACTCGGTGGCTTATTTTTAGGACTCTTTATCGCTGCGTTAGCGATGATCTTCAGCAGCATGAAACAACGAAGAGCCCTAGAGAACTAGAGCCCTAGAGCCCCAGAGGCGGAGTAAGGCGCTTGGCATGGCGTATGTCATCTCAGCCACGTCGCGTTTAGGCGTAAGCCTGTATCGCTTCAGGCACCAAAGTTGCCCAGTCACGGACGACCTTCACCACATCGCCCACAACGATCACGCTGGGGCTGCTGAGTCGCTGCTGCGCGATGGTGGTCGTGAGTGTGCCCAAGGTGCACAACGCCTCACGTTGGTTGGTGAGGCTTGCGTTCTCAATGACCGCTACTGGCGTGTCTGCGGGCAGTCCGTTTAGCAGGCCCGATTCAATCGGGGCCGCGCCGCGTATGCCCATGTAGATGACCAAGGTCAAGCGGCAACGGGCTGCGGTCGCCGCAATGGTGGGCCAGTCGTTGGTATCGTGGCCTAGTTTGTTGTGGCCGGTCACAAACAACACACCTTGCGCGTGATCTCTATGGGTTAGCGGGGCATTCAAGCTACTGAGACCTGCGAGACCCGCCGTAATGCCGTTAACCACCGCTGCCTCTATGCCATGCGCGCGCAGGTACTCAACCTCCTCGCCGCCACGGCCAAAGATGAACGGGTCGCCGCCTTTCAATCGCACCACCGATTCGCCTTCACGAGCGGCTTTTAGCATGAGCTTCTGAATGAAGGCTTGCGGCGTGCTCTTGCAACCACCGCGTTTACCCACGTAGACAATGCGCGCTGATGCGTCAGCGTGCGCCAGCACAGCATCGTTGACCAAGTCATCAACGAAGATAACGCTTGCCTTGCCAATGGCTTTAGCGGCCTTGATGGTTAACAAGTCAGGGTCTCCGGGCCCTGCGCCCACCAAAGTGCAAGATCCCATTGCGCGAGGGGTTGATGTCATCAGCGAGGTGTGTTTCATGGCGTGGTTACCGAACCAGCTCGTGCAGTTTGGGTTGAATCTCGCGCCAATCATCGGCATCAGGCTGGGGCTCTTTTCGCTTGGTGATGGTTATCCAGCTTGGCGCTCTGGCGAGCTCTGCGTTGAGTTGGATCATGTGTAGTTGGTCTGCAGGCAAGTCCTCTTCGGCAACAATGGCCGATACCGGGCATTCGGGGATGCAGACTGCGCAGTCGATGCACTCATCGGGGTCAATGGTGAGAAAGTTGGGGCCCTCGCGGAAGCAGTCCACGGGGCATACGTCCACGCAATCGGTGTATTTGCAGCGAATGCACGCTTCTGTAACGACATGTGTCATGGTGTTTTCTTGTTAAATGCTTATGCTTACGTGCGCTGCGTTAGGACGCGGCCACCTCTGTGACGAGCACCGCACCCGCGGTGGCGTGCGTTGTGACATCAACCAAAATAAGGCTGCCCAAACCTCGGCTGATTGCGTATGGTTTGACCGGGAGTTTGGCTTGAAATTGAATGCGTACCTGACCAATGCCGTTGGCGTCTAGCTGCTGAACGGGTGCGGTGCCAAGCGTTTGGATATCGATCTGGTGATCGATGGCGGTCACACGCGCTTTGGTCCAACGGTGGCCATGGAGCGCCCAATAACTTCCGCCCACACGCATGGGGGTGTTGTCTAGCCAAGCGACGCTGGCGGTGACCTGTTGTTGCCCCAGGTCCGCTGCGGGCGCGAGTAGCCAATCGCCACGAGAAATATCAAGCTCTCGGTCTAAGACGAGGCCATAAGAACGGCCCGAGTCAACGAGGGTGCTGGCGAGATCCGCGCGTACATCACTCCACACTGTCGCGACAGTCGCCGTTTCACCACTGGTGTCAACGCGCAGCACGTCACCGACGCGTAATTGGCCAGCGACTAGCCGTCCCCAGTAAATGCGGCGCCCGGTGGGTTGCTTAGGTGTGGCCGCGCGTTGCTCCACCCACTGTACGTTGAAGTGCGGCGTATCCCCCGTATCCCTTGTGTCTGGTGATGAGGCCTTGGCTTCGACTGCGTGAGCCGTGTCGAGATCAATCTGGTTACGCGTGGGCAGGGTCTCTAGTAATTCCAGCAAGCTGGGGCCGTTGTAACCGGCCCATTCTTCTGTGTGCGATACGACGTTATAGCCTTTTAGCGCGGAGATGGGCACGATAGATGGCGCGTTGATACCGGCTTCCTGACTAAATAAGCGCAAGGCGTTCCCGATATGCGCGAAGGTCATCGCCGCGTCAGCCACAGCGTCTAGTTTGTTAACCGCAAACACGACGGAGTCGACGCGGAGTAGCTTGAGTAGCAGCGTGTGCCGACGCGTTTGGGGTAGCAGCGACAGCCCTGCTTGTTGCCAATCTAATTTGGTGGCGTCAACGATAACGACGGCGGCGTCGGCATTGGTTGCCGCTGTCACCATGTTCCGGGTGTATTGCTCGTGCCCAGGTGTGTCACCGATGATGTATTTTCGAATTGGCGTTGAAAAATAGCGCCAAGCCACATCGATGGTGATGCCTTGCTCGCGTTCGGCCTGCAGTCCATCGGTGAACGCAGCGAGGTCGGGTTGCTCGCCGTTTCCCGTCAGGCTGTTTCTGCGTGATGCACTCGCGAGCTGGTCGGAAAGGACGGCCTTGCTGTCCATTAATAGGCGACCGATGAGTGTGCTTTTCCCATCGTCAACGGACCCGCAAGTAATAAATGTGAGGGCGTTCATATTAAAAATAACCTTCGGTTTTTCTTTTTTCCATTGAGGCTTCTGACGTTTGATCATCCATACGGGTAGCGCCACGCTCGCTTACCGTAACGCCCAAGGTCTCGCTAACAATGTCTGCCGCGGTTTGTGCATCACTGCGGACTGGGCAGGTGCATGTTATGTCGCCAACGGTTCTAAACCGAACGCTGATGCGCTCCGTGACCTCACCCGGTTGCGGCGGCGTTAAGTCAGTAACGGGCACCAACATGCCCCTTCGGTTAATGACCTCGCGCTCGTGGCTGTAGTACAGAGCGGGCAGTGCGATACGCTCGCGCTCTATGTATTGCCACACATCTAGCTCGGTCCAGTTAGAGATAGGGAACACACGGAAATGCTCTTGGGGATGGAGCTTGTTATTAAATAGTTGCCACAACTCCGGCCGTTGCGCCTTGGGTTGCCATTGTCCAAAGCTGTCTCTGTGGGAGAAGATGCGCTCCTTTGCGCGCGCTTTCTCTTCGTCTCTGCGGGCACCGCCAATGAGTGCGTCAAATCGAAATTCGTCAATGGCCTCAAGCAGGGTGACGGATTGGTGTGCGTTCCTTGGCTCCGAGGGGTTTCGTAAGCGGACAGTTCCGCGCGCCATGGAGTCTTCCACATTGCGAACAATCAGGTGTGCACCGAGTTCAGCAGCCCGTTGGTCTCTGAACTCGGTCACCTCGGAAAAGTTGTGACCGGTATCAATCATGAGTAGCGGAAAGGGGATGCCGCCGATACCAAATGCTTTTTCAGCGCACTTGAGCATGACGAGTGAGTCTTTTCCACCAGAAAATAACAGGGCGGGACGCTCAAAACTGGCGGCGACCTCACGCAGTAGAAAAATGGTCTCTGACTCCAAGCCGTCCAGGTGGCTGTTGCTCACGGCGCTGCCGAGTAAGGCTTGTTCTGCAATGGCGTTCATATCGTCGTTCCTTGCGATACCGTCGTTGAAGTGGTGGCAGTGGTAGTGGTAGTGGGTTGCACATGCAGGCCGCATTCTTTTGCTGGTGATTGGCCGTCATTGGCCTCCCACCACCAGCGACCGGCACGGAAGTCTTCACCTAGGCTGATCGCGCGCGTGCAAGGGGCACAGCCAATGCTGGGAAAGAAATCGTCGTGCAACGCGTTATAGGACAAGTCGTGCTCGGCAATAAATGCCCAGACATCGCCCCAAGACCAATTGACAAGCGGGTTGAGCTTTAAGCGTGGGCCATCCTGCTCTAGGCTATTCACCTGTGCGCGGCCCATAGATTGTTCACGGCGAAGTCCGGTGAGCCAGCCCACTTGGCCGGCTAAGGCCTTGGACAAGGGTTGCATTTTTCTAACGTCACAGCACGACAAACGCTTGTCTTTGGATTCAAATATGCCGTTCTCGCCGATGCGTTCGACCAGCGCAATCGTTTCAACCGCTTCAGGCTTAAATTGCTTTACCGTGATGCTGTAACGCCGCTCGATTTGTGAAATAAGTGCAATGGTTTGTTCGTGTAGTTTTTCCGTATTCAGTACGAACACGCTAGCGTCTGCCTGATGTAGCCAGCCGCTCAGGTGCATGAGGTGCGTGATCACCACATCTTCGGCGCCCAAGCTGTTTGCCTGGGTCCAAGCGCCTGCGTGGTCGTGACGCGTTTGTGTCAGCAGGTCAAGGCTGGCCTGTACTTTCGCGGTGTAGCCGACGCTCGCCTGTGCATAACGACTGATCGCATTCATGCCGTATCTCCCACCACCGCAGCAACGGCGCTTTGTTCGCGTATGAAAATGGGGTCGGGCTCATGCACATCGCCTTGGTAGAAGGCGGTGAATTGCGCTAGCACTGACTGGGCGACATCCAGTGACTGGTCATCGCGCAAGAGCGCATGGCTAAAACCCAATCGACGCATCTGAGGCAGTTGGTCAACCAGAACATCGCCCCAAGCGATCAGTGCGCCACCAAAGCCGGCGCGCACGCGCAGGTGGTGCGCCTGAGAGTAGGCTCTGCCATCGGTAAATTTCGGAAAGTGCAGGGCGATTGCCGACACCTGTGAGAGATCAAGCGCGGACACCTCTGTGTCATTCGCGACCTGTAAGCTTGCCGCCAAGGTGTCTTGCGCGCTGTTGGATAGGAATAGTTGCATGTTGGACACCCTGGTTATGCGGTAGAGGTGGCTGTTGGCGGTGTATCGTGAGCCGTGGCTGGCTTGCTTCGATTTGTCGAGGTGCGCACGGCATTCGCTGACGCTTTGAAGGGGTCGTGCCCAATGCGCTTCAATGTTTGTATGAAGTATTCACCCGCCAGGCGTTGGCCGCTGTAGGTTGTGATGAGGGCGTCAATCACATCGACGACCTCATCAGCCGCAAACGCGGGCCCAATAACTTTTCCGGGTGTCGGGATACCAGAGAGGCGTGTGCCATCTGAGCCACCCAGCGTGACTTGATACCACTCTTGGCCATCTTTATCGATGCCGAGTATGCCGATATGGCCGCTGTGGTGGTGACCACATGAGTTGATGCATCCACTGATGTGCAGATCAATCGGGCCAATGTCATCCAACTCGTCCAAGTCTTTGTAGCGATTGGCTATCAACGATGCAAGCGGCAGTGAGCGGGCGTTGGCGAGACTACAAAAGTCACCGCCTGGGCATGCAATCATGTCGGTTAGCAAGCCGACGTTTGGCTTGGCTAGTCCCAACGCGCGTGCGGCGCGCCATAGCTCAGGGAGTTCGTCACAGCGAACCCAAGGTAAAACCAAGTTTTGCGCGTGCGTGACGCGTACTTCGCCAGAACTAAACCGCTCGGCTAAGTCGGCCGCGGCGTCGAGTTGCTTGGCAGAGGCGTCACCCGGTGCGAAGCCGAAACGCTTGAATGACAAGGTGACGGCGCGGAGATCTGGGTTTTTGTGACTGCGTACATTGTGCATAAGCCACTGACTAAACTCCGTGTCGTCGCTTGCCGCCGCACTTAAGATGCTGCTTATTTTTTTCTCAGCAGACAGTTGGTCGCAACGTCGGTCGGCTGCCGTAAACATCGCGCTAACACGCGCAAACTCGGCGTCAGTGATGGTGTGTTTTGCACCGTCTTTCAACACAATGTCTTCGAACTCTTGGTTGACCTCTTCGATGTAGGTGGCTCCTAGCGCCTTAACCAGTATTTTTATTCGGGCTTTATAGATGTTGTCACGCCGCCCCCAACGGTTGTAGACGCGGACCACGGCTTCCAAATAATTCATGATTTGGTTGGCGGGTAAAAACGTCTTGAGTACCGTTCCTATAACGGGGGTGCGGCCCATACCGCCGCCAACGCTGACTTGAAATCCAATGTCGCCATCGACACTGCGTAGCAGGCGTAAGCCCACGTCGTGCCAGCCGGTGGCCGCGCGATCCTCTGTACCGCCACTGATGGCGATTTTGAATTTGCGGGGAAGAAACGCAAACTCTGGGTGTAGGGTGCTCCACTGTCGAATAATCTCGCAGTAGGGTCGTGGGTCAGCGACCTCGTCAGGTGCGATGCCTGCAAAGGCGTCGGTGGTGATGTTGCGGATGCAGTTGCCACTTGTTTGAATGCCGTGCATGGATACGCTGGCGAGCAAGTCCATGACATCGGCACTTTTGGATAGGGGAATCCAATTGAACTGCACGTTTTGACGCGTGGTGAAGTGGGCGCAATGGTCAGGGAGCATGGCGACGTCGCTCAGCCCTGCATTGCTGGTGTCCATCGCCGTCAGGTCCTTATGGTCATAGTCTCTCGCGATGGTCGCCAAGGCACGCAGTTGTGGGCTGGATAGCTCGCCGTAGGGGACAGCCACACGCAGCATGGGAGCAAAGCGCTGCACATACCAACCGTTTTGTAGGCGCAAGGGCTTGAACGCATCCTCAGAGAGATCGCCTGCCTGCCATCGCGTGAGTTGGTCGCGGTATTGCGTCGCGCGCAGTTGCACGAATTGTTTGTCGAAGGGGGTGTATTGATACATAGGTTTACCGAGGTCACCAAGCAAGGAGCTTGATGCCAATGGTTGCAAGCAAAGTGGAAAGGAGGGTGCGGGTCACCTGCGGATTGAGTGATTTGAGTAGTCGGCTACCGAGCCAAATGCCTGGTAGCGAGCCGCATAAGAGCAAGCCCAAGAGATGCCAGTCAACCTGACCGAGGCTGGCGTGCCCTAAGCCAGCGAACAACGTCAATGGGACCGCGTAGGCGAGGTCGACGGCAATGATGCGTTGGATTGCCAACCGTGGAAATAAGATGAGTAACGCGGTAACCCCAATGGCACCAGCACCGACGGAGGTGAGCGTGACCACCGAGCCTATGAGCGCGCCAAACAGAACGGGAAGCGCCCAGTGTGCGGGCGTCGCATTCACTGTATCGGCTAAATCTGCTGCCCCTGCTGCCCCTGCTGCCCCTGTTGGGCCGTTGTTGGCAAGCACCGCGTTTTTTTTACGTTGGGAGGCGAGTACGTTGTGCAGTGTGGCCAGCGCAGTTAGCAATAACGCGACGCCAAGTACCTGCCGTATGAGTTGCTCGGTTTCTGCGCTGGATGGGCCTAGGTGCTGCAAAACCGCCATGGTCAGCAGGGCAGCGGGTAGGGAGCCCACACTCAAGAGGCCAACGGCACGCCAAGCGATCAGGCGTTCGCGGGCTAGCCTAACCGTTCCTCCCAACTTGGTGGCGGCGGCAAACAACAAGTCGGTTCCGACCGCGATGGCCGGATTCACGCCAAACCCCATAATCAGCAAGGGGGTCATGAGCGAGCCTCCCCCGACACCGGTGAGACCGATGATGGCCCCGATGATGAGGCCGCTGAGTATGAGCGCGGTGTCTTGCATGCCCCGAACTGTATCGACGGGGCTTTATATCTCAAACTACATATTAATCATATCCTTATGTCGATATCACTATATGCATCGGCTTGGTCGGCCTTAATTGGCTTGTTTGGCTATCTGGACGATGGCTTGTTTCAGCAGGGGGTGTTCGCCAACGGCCGGTTCACATGTCAGGGCCAATTGCGGCCATGTGGCTTGCAGTGTTCGGATGATCTCTGGCAAGTCTTCGCGTGCGTGTTTGCCGACACCAAAGAACATGGGCAGTACCGTTAACTGCTGTGCGCCCTGCGCAACCATCTCGGATACAACGTGTTCTAAATCGGGCTCGCACAGCTCTAGATAGGCGCATCGCACCGACGTCTGGGGTAAATCGTGGGCAATGGCGGTGGCCAAGCTCTCTAGTGGGAGGCGCCATAAGGGGTCGCGAGAGCCGTGAGCGAAAAGAATGAGACCGTTTTGCATAAGGCGTTAATCCGTGTCTGTGCAGGAACGTTGTTTGTTAAGCGCCCTATCGTAATCGTTTGTCGCCCAGGGCATCCGTGACCGGTTTCAGTGTTCATGGCGCGTGCGGTGTTGCGCAGGAGACGGGGGACTTTTCAGGTGCAGAGGAAGATGTCGGCGTAGTAAGTTGGCGTCACCTTGGTGCTTGGGGCACCGAGCGCCATAGACTGCGTTTCAGGCATAAACAAAACAGGAGACCTTGGTATGCAAAATTCTCTCAATGGGCAAGTAGTGTGGATCACCGGTGGTGGCAGTGGTATTGGTTTAGCGGGTGCGACGGCGCTGGTAAAGGCAGGCGCACACGTGATTATTTCTGGCCGTAATAAAGAGACCAACGCCAGTGCACTAACCGCGCTGCAGGCGTTGGGCAGTGCGGAGGCCGTCTTGCTTGATGTGGCGGATAGCGCGGCCGTTAAAGCGGTGGCTGATGATATTGTTAGCCGTCACAAGCGCATTGATATTTTGGTGAACAGTGCAGGCATCAACACGCCACGTCGTAACTTAGATGTGTTGGCTATTGACGCTTGGGACGATGTGGTTCGGGTAAATCTGTCAGGTTCGTTTTATTGCGTGCATGCGGTGCTACCCACCATGCGTGCGCAGGGCGGCGGGCTCATCATTAACGTGTCATCGTGGGCTGGTTTGTACGCTAGCAAGTTAACGGGACCCGCCTATAACGCGACTAAGCGCGCGGTGATCGCACTCACCGAGTCAATCAATATGGAGGAGTGTGGCAACGGTATTCGAGCAAGTTCAATTTTGCCGGGTGAAGTCGCGACCCCCATCATGCTCAAGCGGCCTGTGCCGCCCTCGCAAGATCAGCTCGATCAGATGGTTCAGCCTGAGGATATGGGCGATGCCATCGGGTTTATCGCCTGTATGCCCGCGCGCAGCTGCATCAATGAGCTCATCATTTCACCAACGCACAACCGCTTCTACCTGGGTGGGTTAGAGGTTGCACCCAAGCCTGCATAAGGCGCGGGCCTTAGCCGTCCGGCTTTGGAAGGCGGACGGCGGCTTCATGCATGCCGATTCAACTCATAAAGTAACACTAATATATTATTTATAAATTAGACTATTGCTTGGATTAGTCCATTAGAAAGGCCTAAAGAAGTTCCAAATTAGGCACTTAGATATACATTTTATAAATACAATATACCTTTAAATAATACAAATTGCTATTATTTTTATTACCAAAATACTACAAATATCGCATTCGCTAGAATATGATATCTTTTGAGTTAACTTAACTTATTTGATAACTATTTACTAACAACTTCCAAAAGAGTGCGAAGACTAGCCTTACACGCTGACCAGACTGCAGGTATTGCTCAGACCGTTGGCTTTTTTACGTAGCCATATGCTGAAACTGTCCACGCTCCGTTTCAAAGCTTTCCGCATCTTGTTGATGACGGCGAAAGGCGACCCCAACCAGGTACTGACGGCCTTTAATCTCCTGGGTCTCGCCATCGTGTTTCCCTATCTGTGGCTGTACCTCAGCGAGGTAGCGATTGGTTTTGTAAAGCTATTTCTCGGGATAGTCTTGCTCATTTTTATTGCAAGACAGTGGCTACATTTGCCCTGGCGAGTGGCGGCAGTTGCGTTGGCCTTCATCACGTTCTTTCATGCCTTTATAACGGCGGTGCATGACGGCGGTATTTGGGGCGTTGGCGCCATTTGGATGGTGGCGCTGGGTACGCCAATCCTTTGGATATTTGGTGTTCGAACGGTCTACCTTGTGGCCGGCATTGGGGTTGTTGGCGGCATCGCGCTGTATGCGGTCGGCAATGTGGGTCTCATCGATTGGGCACCTATCCATACGACGCCTGTCGCCGTCGCGGGGATTAAATTATTCCTTCTGGCGATATTCTTGTTTGGACTGCCAACCACCGCTTTGATGATCCAAAAATGGCTATTGGTTTTTCAGGCGAAGCGCATCAAGAAGATTGAGAACACGCAGCGATCAATTCTGAAAGCGCGTCAAGCTCACGCAAATTTTGTGTCCGCTGTGAGTCACGAGCTCCGAACCCCCTTGAATGCGGTCATGGGGTTTATACAGACCCCACCAACCGGACTCTCGTTGACGAGTAGAAACCGCGAGTTGTTGAGCGATTTAGGGCACTCCTCTAAGCACCTGGTCACGGTTATCGACGACTTGCTTGATCTGTCGCGGTTGCAGGTTGGTTCGTTTGTTTTGACGGCGCAACCAAACGATCTTGAAGAATGGACTCAAAAGTTCCCCAAAATTTTTGGTAAGACCTCACGTCAAAAGAACGTGTCGTTTCTCGTTAAATACGACGAACGTATCCCCCTGCGACTATTGTTTGATAGCGATCGCCTGACGCAAGTGATCATCAATTTATTGAGCAACGCGTCGAAGTTCACGAGCAAAGGTCAAATCGTGCTGCAGATTGATTTGATGGACATCAATCAGGCTAGTGGTATCGCATCCATCGGATTTCTCGTTACCGATACAGGGATAGGCTTAACGGAAGAGCAAATAACAGCCGTCTTTGAAAGGGCATCGAAGACGAGTCTCTCCACACGTGAAGGCTACGGTGGCAACGGTATTGGTCTGTCTGTATCGCAGGCGATTGTCAGGGTGATGGGCGGAAATATATCCGTCACAAGTCGTCTCGGTGAGGGCTGCGCATTTGGCTTTCAGCTCGATATGCCCATTTCAAACCTGCCTGCCGTCAGCCCAACACTTATCCGGACGGATGTCGCTGTTCGGCTGAAAGGCCTGCGTGTCTTGATTGTTGATGACGTGAAAATAAACCGTACGGTACTCACCAGGCTCTTGCAGTCACGTGTGGTGGATGCGGTGGTGTTTGAGGCCGAGAATGGCTATGAGGCGATTGAGTTAGCCAAAGCCCACGACATAGACATTATTTTGATGGACTTATTGATGCCTGTGATGGGCGGGCTTGAAGCGACCCGACGGTTACGTGCCTCTGGTGACTACATGGGGCCTGTGCTGGCCGTGACGGCAGATACCAGTGATCAAACAGCTAGCGCCTGCGAAGCCGCCGGGATACAAGGGGTGGTAACGAAGCCGTTCGTACATGCCGCAATACTCGAAAAAATGGTGTCTGTGTTGACACCGACGGTACCTACCGTTTCTACTGGCGCCGCCTTACGAGTCGCGCCGCTAGATGCGGCTAAGTGGAGCACACCGAATCTTAGGCAGGGCGCGCAGGCCACGCAGGCCACTGGGGGGGCGGCTAAGCGCAAGGGTAGCGAGGGTGATGAAGACGGTGATTGGTTTGCGCAAAACAAGCCTGCTTGGTTATGGGCACTTGTAAATAGTGGTGTGCGCAACGTTATTGATCTGGTGATTTTGGCCGGAGCCGTTTTTTCTATTCTGTATGCAGTTTTTGCCCCCGCACCCTTGCTTCAATGGATGTATCTGGGATTGGGTGTGATTCAGTGCTTACTGTTATTGGGCGGCCGTATTTTTAAATGGCGTGACATCGCCGTCATTTATACATTCGCCTTTTCTTGCCACTTGGCGACCACGGTACTTGTTCTGTGGTCGGGGGGCATTGGAAGCAGTGCAACGTGCTTTTTCTTTGCGGTCCCCTTGCTGATGGTTGTGCTTGAGATACCTTGCATGAAAATTTTCGTACCACTGATTTTGGTCACGATTTTTGGTATCGGTTGGGTGCAAGGTAGCGGCTATTTGATGATCCCCAGTGTGGAAGTCATGGAGGCGAATGCTTTTTGGCCCTTGCTCCTTTACTTTGGTCTTGCGGGCAGTTTTTCTCTGGTTCCTGTTTTACGTGTGGCGGTGTACGGGCGCTTCTTATCCGATCTGCGTGCCAAACGTAAAAAGTTGATTGACTCCATTCAGGTGCTCTCAACGGCCAACTATCACCAGCGCGAATTTGTTGCGAGTGTGAGTCATGAGTTGCGCGCGCCGGTTCACGCGATGTCTATGGCGCTGGAGGATGTGGATACCGCGGGTATCGACCCCATTAAAAATGAGGCGGGACTGGGTGAGGTGCAAGTGTCCATCTGGCAGCTATTACGCTCGGTCGACAACTTGCTTGACTATGCCGCATTGTTTGCGGGTAGGCTGGGTTTAAACGTCGTTCAGGTGGCGTTGCCTGGGTTCTTTGACAACCTTGTAGCGGTCTTGGTTAGTCCGGATTTTGTGCGGGAAGAGTCCCGGATAACACGCCGCGTGACACTCAGCGTGGACCCTGACTTGCCTTCGTGGGTGCGATTGGATCCGCGCCGTTTGACCCAGGTATTGACCGAGCTATGTCGCAATGCGTATGCATCCTCGCGGAACTCGGCGATTGCTATTGATGTCGGTTCGGTGGTTGATGCAGCCGCAGGCGTGGTGCACGTGTCTATCGCGGTCACCGATAGCGGTGGTGGAATCAGTGAGAAAGATCAGCAAAATATATTTGATCCGTTTTTACCGCTGAGTGGCTCGGTTTCTCGTGACACGGGCGGCGTTGGCCTGGGCCTACCCATTGCCTACTCTCTGGTGCGATTAATGAATGGCAATGTGTTGCTGCAAAGTGAGATGGGCGTGGGAAGCACGTTCACAGTTACGTTGCAGCTGCCAATTGTTGACGCGCCAAAACCGCCGAGCGCTGCGGCAGCATTGCCCGTTCAGCGCACACAGCACGGTCAGGTTTTGGTTGTCGATGACAGCGAGCAAACCCTGCTGATTGTCGGGCGACTTATCAACAAAAATTTTCCGAACGTAACGGTCTTGGTCGCCAGCGATGCCGAGGACGCCATTCGAATGTTTGCCTTGCAACCCATACAAGTCGTTCTGATGGATATGCTGATGCCGACAGTAGACGGGTTAACTGCGACGCGACGTATGCGTTCCGAGGTCGAGTCTTCCCGGGCCGAGAAGGCTTGCATTATTGGCTTTACGGCGGATGGTAGTGATGAGGCGCGCATGGCCTGTCTATCCGCCGGCATGGATGACCTTATCTTGAAGCCCTTTCATCACCAAGCTCTTTTAGACCGCATTGGTAAGGCATTGAGCGATAGACAGTAAGTGCCAAGCGACCCGCTTGCTCACGCCTTTATTACGGCGACGTTGACGCGGGACTGCGGTTCAAAATAACAATGGTGGCGATGATGCAAAACGCGCCCAACCAGTCGAACACGCCAAATGGCACGCTGAGCCACACCACGGAGGTAATCGCTGCCGATAAGGGTTCCCCACATGCCAGAAGACTGGATTTTTCTGGGCCAATTTTCTTGACCGCATTGAGGTAGCCTACAAAGGAAATGACGGTGCCGAAGATCACGATGAATGCGACAGCAGCGACGGTGGATGCCTCCCAGGTGCCTTGGACCGTCCACGGGTTGTGCAGGAGGCTAAAGCCCACGCCACCAATCAGCATGGCCCAGCCAACCAGTACCGTTGCCTCGTAGTAGCGCAGCAAGCGCATGGGTTGAATACTGCAAAACGCAAGCGCAACGGCAGAGGACAAGCCCCAGAACAGGGCCCAGCTGGAAATCTCTAGCTTGCTGAGTTCACCATGTGTGGCGAGCAGCAAAGTGCCCACGAACGCCAATACAACGGCCCCGGCTTCTTTTGGCGTTGGGAGGCGGCGGCGCAGGATGACAAAGTAAATCACAATCAGCGTCGGACCGACGTATTGCAGCACCGTGCCTGTCGCGGCGTTGGAGTGGCGGATCGCTGCAAAGTAGGTGTACTGAACGCCAAGCATGCCGATTAACCCGAAGATGAGCAGACTGGGCCACGCACGCTGGTCTCGCCAAATCGCACCCACAGCCCGCCCACGTAGCTTCGCGTACAGCAGCAAGATGCCCCCCGCGCTCAGGAGGCGAAAGCTGACCAACCAGTCAACGGTGAGGCCTTTGTTTTGAAAGACATATTGGGCGCACGCGCCCGCGACGCCCCAGAAAATAGCCGACATGATGGCCAGTCCGGCTCCGAGCTTGCTGTCTGATATTTCTAGGGGTAGCGACATGCGCCTTAGGCTTTGGTTGGGTGGGAGAGAGGCCTGAGGGGCTGCCAGTATGCGATTTTACTGTCTATTCTCGCCCCGGTCTGGCACCGGCGCGAGCCAGCATCGCAATGCGATATACATCCGAGCTTGGCAATGTTTCTAGCATTTATATACTACAAAATTATAATCTAATGTAAAATAATAATTAAATAATAATATTATGCAATTATATGACTATTACTAAAACACCAAAATGCGATGCGGGACCTGTCATGCCAAGAGCAGCTGTCTTTTGTGAGGGGCAGTTTGCAAAAATTGACGGTAAAACAGCCAATGGTTTGGTGCGGCATTCAGAGCGCTATGCCGTGATCGGGGTCGTGGACAGCACCCGCGCGGGGTTAGATAGTGGCACGGTACTGGATGGTAAGAAAAACGATATTCCCATCTTCGCGTCCTTGGCTCAACTCATTGCGCACACCGGCTCGACGCCAGAGACGTTTATTTACGGTGTCGCACCCTCCGATGGCAAGTTGCCCAGCGCTCATAGGGCGGTGGTCCTTGAAGCGATCCGTTCAGGCATGAACATTGTTTGCGGGTTGCATATGTATTTGGGCGAGGACACAGAAATGGTGCACGCCAGCAAAGCCTCGGGTGTGTCCATACACGACGTACGCAAGCCGCCGCCCATCCATGAACTGCGCGTGTTTGATGGCTCAGTGACGAACGTGCGGGCGGTTCGTATTGCGGTGCTAGGAACCGATTGCGCCATAGGCAAGCGGACGACGGCCACCATTTTGACGGATGCACTCAATGCCAATGGGATTCGCACGGTCCTCGTGGGCACTGGGCAAACCGGCTTGATGCAGGGGGCGCGATACGGCGTGGCGATGGATGCGATACCGCCGCAATTTCTTTGTGGTCAGCTCGAAGGGGAGGTGGTCAAGGCCGATGACGAACAACAGCCTGATGTGATTGTGGTTGAAGGACAAGGCGCTTTAAGTCACCCCGCTTTTTGTACCTCAGCGTCTATCCTGCGAGGCAGTCAACCACAAGGCGTGATCATCCAGCACGCGCCTGAGCGGGTGTGGCGCGTTGACTTTCCTAAGATGCCTGTCGCCAGCCCTGCCCAAGAAATCGCACTTATCCAGTCATTCGCCGATACCAAGGTCATTGGTTTAACCTTAAACCATGAGGGAATGGGCGACGATGCGGCGATTCAAAGCGCCATCAATCAACTGACGACCGCGTTGGGCTTGCCTGTCACCGATGCGTTGCGGCGCCCAACGCAGGCCTTGGTGGATATGGTGTGCGATGCCTTCCCTGTGCTTAAGGCGTGTCGTGAGCCGCTGACGGTTTGAACCCGCTACCACGCATAGATATCGATACGCAGGTCATACGCCGGAACGCCCAGTTCTTGTGTAACCGTCTCGGACGCGTTGGGATCAGTGTCACAGGCGTCACGAAAGGGGTCGGTGGCCACCCGGCAGTCGCGCAAGCCATGCTAGACGGCGGTGTGGTTGGGCTAGCCGACTCGCGGTTGGACAATGTGATGCGGTTGCGCACGGCTGGGATCACCTGCCCGATCAGTCTGATTCGCGCGCCAATGCGTGCTGAGATGGCCGGTGTGGTGGCGTATTGCACCAACAGCTACAACACCGAGCTGGAGACCATCGCCCTGCTGGGCGCCGCGGCACTAGCGGTTGGCCGCGTGCACGGTGTCATGCTGATGGTGGAGGTTGGCGATAGCCGCGAGGGGCTGTTGCTGCGTGATTTGCCCGCCTTTGTCTTAGCGGTCCATAGGCATAGTGGCTTGAGGCTAGACGGTGTGGGCGTCAACTTTGCGTGTCTGTCTGGCGTGCCACCCACGACCGCAGCGCTGCTGTATTTGTGTGCGGCTATTGCGACGGCGGAGTCGGCCTCGGGCATCCGCATTCCCCAACTTTCGGGCGGTAACTCGGCCTCATTACCTCTGCTACTCACCGGGCCAGACCACGCGCGGGTGAATAACCTGCGGCTGGGCGAGTCCATTTTGCTCGGGTGTGAGCCGGTGAGTGGGCGCCTAATCAACGGGCTGTCGGATACCGCTTTTGGCCTGGTTGCTGAGGTCATTGAGTCCAGCCACAAATCGCATCGCGTGACCGTCGCCACCACCAGGCCAGTGGACATATCCAATCAAGTGGTTTTAGCGCTGGGCTCGCAGGACACGGATATTCAGGGGTTGGGCTTTCCTCTGGGGTGCACGTTGGCTGGTTCAACCAGCGACCATTCGGTGCTGGATACAGGGAAGCGCATGCGCACGGTTGGCTCGGAGGTGGCATTGACTATGAACTACAGTGCGCTCAGCCGCGCCATGGCCGTTACGGCTATTTCCAAGCGCCTGTGCGTCAAGCCACAACCTGCGGTTGGCGTTGCGAGGCGTCCGTCTGTTTTGCTGCGGGCCTAACAGAGTAGCGCGTCAAAATAACGGGCCAGCTCGTCCGTTGCATCTAGCGGCAAAATGTTCGCCGTGTATTGGTCGGGGCGAACAATCACCATGCAGCCCTTGGACCGACTGATACCCCTGGTTTCGAAAATGTCTGCACCACTGCGGGTATCGATAGTGAATATCTTTTCGTAGTCAACGAGTCCGAATATCCCTTTTCTAGGCAAGAGTAGGGTGGGCATATCCGCGATCTCAAGCGCACGGTTACCTTGTTGAAAAATGGCACGCACGTCAATCACGGCATCGAGGTCGCTATCGGCTGGCGTGTATTTCTGGGTGGGAGACGTGGGGTCCTCCGCGAGATAACGACACAAGCGATCAAGGGCACTGTTTTTTGTTGCGCCCGCCTCGTCGGCAAACACAAAGAGACGCCAACGCGCATCGGCCTGGACGGTATGTCCCAACTGCATGGGTTTGCCATCGGCTAGGCGCGTGACCAGCGAAGAATGAAAGCGTTTGCCCAGTTCAAACCCAGTCGCCAAATGCTGGTGGGTCGACGCGGCGGTGAGGGAAGAGGGCTGGTAATGAATCGCCGTGCCAGCGGTGTAGCGTCCGCTCTTTATGAAGTAGCTTTCAAACGTGTCGGGACTGACGCCTTGCGCCGTTATCGCCGCCCCAGCGACTGGTTTGGCGCTGAGTATGGCCGCCCACTCGCGGTCAAAATCGATGAGGTCTTGTGCCACCGCTTGACGTTCTTCTGAGTAAGTGCGTAGTAGCTGAGGGCGACTCTGGCCTTTCAAGACGCTGGCTAGTTTCCAGCCCAAATTGAAGGCGTCACCCATAGAAACGTTCATGCCTTGTCCCGCCTTTGGGCTGTGCGTGTGACAGGCATCACCAGCAATGAACACATGGGGGTGCTGTGTTGAGCTTGCCGCTAAGGCGGCGTCGTCGAAGGCACGCGTTAACCGTTGCCCAATTTCATAGACCGACCACCAAACGACGTCCTTGACGTCTAGTGTGTAGGGGTGAAATACACGGTTGGCTTTGGCAATGAGATCCTCGACCACGATCTGCCGGTCTGCGACACGCTCTGTCTTCTCGAGCTTGTCCATCTCAACATAGATGCGCACTAAGTAACCGCCTTCGCGTGGAATCAAGACGATAGCGCCTTGATCGGTCGATTGAATGAGCGACTTCATGCGAATGTCAGGGAAGTCGGTGACGGCCAAAACATCCATGACCCCCCATGCTTGGTTGGCTGAGTCGCCTTCGAGCGTCAAGCCAATGGCCCGTCGGACTTGGCTGCGTGCGCCATCACAACCGATGACGAAGCGCGCAGAAACCGTCTCAATCTCGCCAGCATGCGCCGCGTCTGATCGCTCAAAGCGGGCGCTCACAGCATGGTCAAGCGGCCCAGCAGCCGGGTTGACCTCAAGGTCTAGCAGGCGCCTCGCGTAATGGGGGTGGAGCTGCGCTGGCCCCGTGCGCATAGCCTCCAGGTAGAAGTCATGCACCCGCGCTTGGTTCAAAATGACGTGTGGGAACTCCGAGAGACCCTCTTCGGTATCGAAAATTTGTCCCGCCCGCTTGATGTGTTGTGGTGCGCTGGGATCTGGTTTCCAGAACGTTGTCTCGTTGACCCAGTAGGCTTCCTGCAAAAGTTTCTCTACGAATCCAAAGGCATTGAACATCTCCATGCTGCGGCATGACACACCGTCGGCCTGCCCCTTCTCTAGCGGCCCCGTTTTTTGCTCCACGATACAGGTGCTTATTTCAGGAAATGCGGCGAGCTGCGTGGCCAATGTGAGACCAGCAGGGCCACAGCCAACAATCAATACATCGACCGTTTCGGGCAGTTTCCCCGGCGCACCTTGCTCGGCTGCGCGTGATTGCGCCTTTTCTGAAGGCGATAAGCGTGGGTCGCCGGCGGTGTAGCCGTTTAAGTGAAATTGCATAAAGGTCTTGTGTTGATCTACGGGTTGGCTTAGGTCGCTTTGCCGTGTAAATATAGTTTAGTTTTATTGGTTGGGCTGTCAGGCGCGCAGAGACGGGGGGAAGGGGATGGGCATGGGAGAATGTGTTTTTCTCAAAAGACCTCGTCGGGGGCAAGCCACCATGTCCATGCGACCATCGCGCACCCCATCGCCATCGTTGTCTTTTGTGTTGCTGATGGCGACCATGATGTCGGTTGCGGCTATCTCCATTGACGCCATGTTGCCCGCTCTGGGGCAAATTGGACAAGACCTAGGGTCAGCGTTCCCTAACCAGTCGCAGCTCATCATCTCGGCGGTGTTTGTTGGGATGGGGGTCGGGCAGTTGATCGCAGGCCCCATATCCGATGCTGTCGGCCGAAAGCCCCTGCTAATGGGGTGTCTGTTGTTGTACGTGTTGGGTGCCCTGATATGCCTATTCGCATCCACGATGACGCCTATGCTGATTGGGCGCGTGATTCAAGGCTTGGGGGCGGCAGGCCCCTGGGTGTCGTGCGTGTCGATATTGCGTGACAAGTTTGGGGGGCGGGAGATGGCCAAGGTGCTCTCTTTGGTCATGACGGTCTTCATCACTGCCCCTGTTTTGGCACCCGCCTTGGGTCAAGGGTTGATGCTACTGACCCACTGGCGTGTGATCTTTGTGTTCTTCGTTGTCTATGCGGTGGCTGTGGGCGTGTGGGCACTGATTGCATTGGATGAAACCTTGCCGCCAGAGAATCGTGTGCCGTGGCGCGTGAAAACGATTTGGCATGGCTTTAAGGAGGTGCTGGCCCACCAAGCGACACGCCAGTACGCCTTGGCTATGGGCTTGGTCTTCGCGTGCTTTATTGGCTACCTCACCTCGCTTCAACAGATCTTCCAAGTCCAGTATCAGGTGGGGGGTGTGTTTGTGGTTTATTTCGGCCTGCAAGCGCTGGGGTTTGGCGTCTCGTCGCTGATCAATGCGCGGTTTGTCGAGCAATTTGGCATGCGTTACATCGTGATGCGTGGGTTATTGGCGGTCGTGCTGATCGGCGGCGTGGTCGCTACGTTAAGCGCCTTTTTCATTGTGCCTTTTTGGATCTTCTTTACGTTTGGACTAGTGTCCTTGTTTTGTATTGGTTTGCTGTTTGGCAATTTGAACGCGCTCGCTATGGAGCCGATGGGGCACATTGCAGGGACCGCAGCGGCCATTGTGGCGGCCATTGCCAACGTGATCTCCATTAGCTTGGGCACGCTGGTCGGGCAGCTTTATGCGGGTACCTTGCTGCCAGTGGCTTTGAGCTTCGTTGTACTCGGATTGCTGGCCTTGCGCTTGGTGCTTAGCGCAGAACGTGCGGGTTGATTAAAGGATTGATCAAGGGGTTGGTGAAGGCGTTTGTGCGAGCAAACTCTCGATCACACGCTGCACTTGGAAGGCAACATCAAAGTCAGGCAGGCTGTGAGATTGGCCACGCATAAGGGCGGCCAGCTGGCTGAGCTGGGCTTGATAGGTTGCGCCGCGCGGATCGGCGTCTTGCGTGAGTACCAAGCCATCTGGGTGCGTGCTGTCCCGACGCGTCAGTTGATACCAATTTTCTAACCGCCATTCCGCTTTCGCAGTCAAAAAACGTGCGCTAACCGTTTCTTGTGGCTCGCCCCCTGTGGTGGCCACCAGCGTAACGGGTACGTTGCCGGCGTGCAGAAATGCGCTGAGTTGTGTCTCCGCACGCTCTGGGCTCGGGCGTTGACCTTGCACAGCGTCAATGTGTACCGAGCCGAAAAGACGAAACAGCAAATAGATAAAGTGTGAGGTCACCTCGCGCGTGAAGCCGCCTTGCGCGGCGCCGCTGAGCCAGTCAGCGTGGGCTTGAAAGGGGCGCGGCCACTGGTGAAAGTGCAGCCGAATGTGTATGTGCTCTAGGGGGTCTTCGCTTTGCGCAATGTCGCGTTGCAAATGTTGCACGGCGGGGGCAGAGGCGAAAACGAAGTTGACGGCATGTGGCAAACCGCTTTGTTGCATGACGGACACGAGGTCTGCCGAGTCTTGAAGGTCTACGCCTAGAGGCTTCTCACACAAGATCGCTTTGCCGTGTTGAATGGCCAAGCGCACCAGCTCAGCGTGGTACAGCGGTGGGGTGGCCACGTATACCGCATCGCACGCTGACGCCACAATCGCCTCCTCGGCGCTGGGGTAGCAGGTGACGTTTGGGTATTGCGACTGCGTTTGCGCCACAGCGGGTGCAGCCACGTCGAAGCCTGCGACCACGTCAAAATCTGGGTGTCCCGCGCTTTGCTCCAGCATGCGTTGTCCCACAGCGCCAAGGCCGAGTACGCACATTTTGTATGGTTGGTTGACTGTCATTTCATACCCTTTTAATCAAATGTACCTTCGCCCTCGAGCGAACCCAATTGAGCGAACTCAATTGAGCGAACCCAATGGCGCTTAAGCCAGCGCTGCCACCGGTGCCACGCTCAATCCCTGCACGTGGTGCTTGGCGATCAGTGAGGCCACTAAGCCGCTACGGATTGCGTGTTGAGAGAAGGCTTGTAAAAAAGTAGCCGCCGCCTCGTTGCCTCTATGGGTCCCGATGGCTTGTTGTATGGCTGTAAATTGGCCGTCAATGATGCGCGTTCCCGCAATCTCCTGCACGTCTTTGAGTAAGGCGGGTCTTAGGCATGCCAAGGCGTCTAGGTGGCCGTCCACGAACGCCGCCTTTGCGGCGTCAAAGCCTTGGCGATGCACCAACTCGGCGGCGTGGATGTTCCTCACCAGCCACAAGTCGTAAGCCGTGCGCTCTGACACGGCGATCCGGACGCCGGGTGCATCAAGGTCGCTAACTGTTTTAAAGCGCGCGTCTTCCCACACCAAATAAGTCGCCTCAATTTCAACGTAGGCCGTGCTGAAGGCAATATGCTCGGCGCGTTTGGGCTCTGCGCCAATGAGGCCAATGTCCCACACCTTGTCGACGGCGGCATCGGCCAGTAGGCCCGGTGCGTCAAAAGGGACTAAGCGCAACGCGACGCCTAAATGGTCTGCAATCGCCTGCGCCATGTCTGGCGCAACGCCGACGGGATCATCTGTTGGCGTTCGCCCCGTGACGAGTAGGAAGTTGCTCAGGTTGATGCCCGCGCGTAGGACACCCGTTGGCGCCAGTTGCTGAAGGATTTCGGGGGTAACGGTGAGCGCGGCAGGTGAGGACATCATGTCAACTTGGAGATAAGGTAAAAGGGCACTATAGCGTCTGTGGCGCTAAGATATTTCTCATTCATTACCTGATTGTCACTATGTCTACTCCCCCCTCTGTGTCTCTCACGTGGCAAACCTTGCACCAGATGGTGCGCAAAGCGCAGCAAAAGCTCGATCACGATGCGTGGGACTACATTGTCGGGGGTACCGAGACCGAAACGACGCTGAAACGCAACCGCCTTGCGTTGGATACGGTCGCCTTTCGCCCTCGGATATTGCGGGACGTGAGCCACACCCGCGCAGACACGACATCCTTTGGAGACGCGCTACGCCTGCCCATTTGTTTGGCACCGGTGGGTAGCTTGGAATTGTTCGCGCACGGGGCCGCTGTGCCCAGCGCCCTAGGGGCCAAGGCGTTCGGCTGTGCCACCATGTTGAGCTCGGTGTGCCAGCCAGGGATTGAGGCCTTGGCTGAAGCTGCACCCGATGCGGCGCGGTGGTTCCAACTGTATGTGCATGGCGACCCCTCGTGGGTGGATGATATGGCTGACCGCGTGCAGGCGGCGGGTTATCGCGGGCTGATCCTCACCGTTGACTCTGCGGTGTATACCCGCCGCGAGCGGGATATTTCAAAAGGAAATGCGCGTCGGGTGTCGGTGCCTGGCCGTGAACACCAAGAGCGGCTGACTTGGGCGGATATCGTTCGCCTGAAAAAGCGCCTGTCCATTCCCATTGGGCTAAAAGGCATCATGACGGGCGAGGACGCCGCGATGGCGATTGATCACGGCATCGACTTGATCTATGTCTCCAACCACGGTGGTCGGCAATTGGATCACGGCTTGGGTACCTTGGCCGTTTTGCCCGAGATTACCGCTGCAGTCAAAGGCCGCGCGCCGATTTGGATTGACGGAGGCTTCTACCGAGGGAGCGACATTGTGAAGGCCCGTTTGATGGGCGCTGAGGTCGTTGGACTGGGGCGCATGCAGTGTTGGGCGCTGGCTGCCGGCGGTGAGGCTGGTGTGGTGCGTATGCTTGAGCTGCTCGAAGCGGAGGTGAAGCAGTGTATGAGCTTGTTGGGCATAAGCGATTGGTCGCAGGGGCATGCCGGCTTGTTGCAGTCGGCGCCGCAGGTCACTGACCCCAGCGTTTTCAGCGCCTTCCCGTTGCTTAACGTGGGGTCGTCTGACTGGTACGCTTGAGCCGGCGGCGCGCATGCAAATTGTCTAACGTGGAACCTCGCGGTGGCGTACCATTGACGTGGCGATTCCGCCGTTTTAATGAATGCCCCTTATGACTATTTCTATGTACCAGGCCAGCGTGCCCCGGTTGGTAAACATGTTGACCAACCTCAGCGCTATTTTGGACAAAGCGCAAGCCCATGTTGATGCAAAGAAGATCGACGCTACCGCGTTGACGGCGTTCCGTTTATTCCCCGATATGTTGAACCTGAGCCGTCAGGTTCAGATTGCCAGCGACACCGCTAAGGGCGTTGTTGCGCGGCTTGCGGGCGTGGAGATACCGGCTTATGCGGATGATGAAGTCAGTTTTGCCGACCTCAAGGCACGTGTCGAAAAAACCATTGCCTTCGTCAGCGGCTTTACGGCCGAGCAAATTGATGGCACGGAAGACAAGGCCATCGTGACCAAGCGAGGTGACAAAGAGACTCACTACACGGGGATGCAGTTCTTACTTGGCCACGCGATGCCCAACGTTTATTTCCATGTAACGACCGCCTACAACATCCTGCGCCACAACGGTGTTGAGATCGGTAAGCGCGACTACTTAGGCAAACCCTGAGCGCTGTCTGTGAGTTTGTAAAGCCCACTTCGGTGGGCTTTTTCTTGTCTGTACATACCGAGGGTGCCGTCTTGTGGTGGCCTACCGTCGCTGTCACATCGGGTGAGGGTAGGGCGAAGGGCTTCCCATAGAATCAGGCCCAAGATGCCATATCAAGCACGGTTAGCCCATGTTTTTAGACGCCGACAGGCGCTCAAGCGCGGTGCGCGTGACGCGCTGGGCTCTCCGATGTTGGTCTTGTTGGCTGGCATGTTGGCCTACGGGTCAGTCGCCCATCAGCAGGGGCTCGATGTATGGATTACGAGTCTGGGGAGTGTGTTCATTTTTGCGCTCCCGGGACAAATCGTCATGCAGGAAATGCTGATTGCTGGCGCACCGCTCTACTCGATTGTGTTGGCGGTGTTTGTGACCGCTACCCGCTTTGTCACGATGTCGATTACCTTAATTCCGCAGTTTCACCGACGCGACCGTGGGCCAATGCTTTATTTGTTTGTGCACTTGGTCGCAATGACGTCCTGGGCGGTGTCTATGCGCGCGTTCCCCACGCTAAAGCGGGCGGAGCGGTTGCCGTATTTTGCGGGCTTTGCCTTCACGGTATGGCTGGTTGCTTTTCCCGGCACTTTCTTGGGTTATGTTTTAGCTGAGGATGTGCCGAGGTGGATGGGGTATGGACTAGCGCTCATAAACCCGCTATTTTTCCTCATGTCCTTTGCCGAGCTACGCGCCAAAGTCAGCTTACTGGCTGTCTTTTTAGGCTTTGTGTTGGGGCCTATCACCTATGCATGGGACCCCGCAACCAGCTTGCTTGCCAGCGGCTTTATTGGCGGGACGCTTGCCTATTTTGGGTTTGAACATCTCGCACGGTGGTCTGCTAATTGGCGCGAGGCGCGGCGCACATGAGTACTGCGGCGGCACTGCTTACGCTGGTTTTGGCCAGTCTTGCGACGTACGCATGCCGTGCGCTTGGGGTTGTGTTGTCCTCGCGCGTGTCCAACACAGGGGCTGTTTTTCAGTGGGTGTCGTGCGTGACCTACGCGATGATCGCGGCCTTAACGTCGCGCATGATTTTTATGCCCAGCGGTGTGTTGGCCAATGTGCCCATATGGGTGCGCGTCACCATTTGTCTGCTGGCGTTGCTGGTGATGGTGTTTGGTCGCGCCAACCGCTTGGTGTTGGCGCTGACCACTGGCGTGATGTTGGTTTCTGTCTATGCGCACTACTGGCTGTAAACAGGCCCGCCAACGCGATGCGGTCTCACCGCATGAATTGCTTCACGTAATCACCGCCTAGACCAACCGCTTCGAAGTGCGCGCGGTACTTTTCTATCCGCGTAAACACATCGTCGTAGCCTGTGGCCTTGCCATCGGGGTCGACGAATATCAGGGCACCATGTACGAAAAACAAGGTCAACATTTCATTGCAGCCCTCTGGGACAACGAGTGTATGCGTCTCCCCGGGTGGCTCAAAAACGTAGCCACCTTCTTCAGCGACCCAATCATGCTCCAAATAGTGCCAGCGTCCCTTCAGGGTATGGGCGTGTACCGCACCGGAGTGGCGGTGGCGCTGGATAAGGCCGGCTTTGTTGACCCGCAGCAAATGCACGTAGTAACCAGCGGTCACGTTCAGGTGAATCGGGCGCGACCAACTGTTAGCGCTTAACGGTGCCCAGAGTCGCGGATCATCCGTTAGCAGGTCGTTGATGACCATGTCGGGGGGCATGCCCCAAGGCTGCGTGCCTTGAAACGGAATCAGGTCGGGGTTGTTGGTTTGGGGGTTGCTGGCGTTCATGTGTGCGTCTCCTCTAGCCTTGGATGGTAAGGCGCACACGCAAGCCCTCTGGTTGCCCAAGTGACAGGGCGTGTTGTTGTCGATGGGGCACTAGACTGCGAGCGCAGGGGCCCCCACGGGTAGCTTTGAGACCATGACTTGGTCGATGCGGTAGTTGTCCACGTCCAGCACCTCGAAACGATAGCCTGCCCAGATGATGAAGTCGGTTCGCCTAGGCACGCGGCGCAAGCTGGCCATGAAAAAGCCCGCCAACGTCTCGTAGTCGCCTTCTTCGGGGAAGCTATCAATCTCCAAGGCTTGGATGACATCGGTGATGGGGGTCACGCCCTCCATCAACCAAGAGTTTTCGTCTCGCTTAACGATCAGCCCCTCTTCTTGGAAGGAGACCAAACCACTCATGACGGTGCTCATCACGTCATTGAGAGTGACCACGCCGACGACCAAACTGTATTCGTTGACGATGAGGGCAAAGTCTTCTTGCGCCACGCGAAATTTTTCTAACACTTCTGCCAGCGTGAGCTTATCGGGCACCACCAGCGGCGTGTAGAGCAACTTCTCGCTTTTTAGGTTAATCGGTTGCCCCGTGAGCACCAGTTGAAACAGGTCTTTCGCATCCACGTACCCAACGACATGATCAATATCGCCATCACAGACAGGATAGGTTGAAAACGAGGCGGCGATGATACGAGCGCGCACGGTGGCATCCGAGTCGTCTTGGTCAAACCAAGCAATACGCTCTCGGTCGGTCATGGCGCTGTTAACGGTTCGTGTGTCGAGGTCAAAAATGTTTTTGATGACCTGTTGTTCCCCACGTGCCAGCAGACCCGCCTTAGCGCCTGCCTTGGTCATGGTCAGGATGTCTTCGGAGGTGATTTGCTCAATTCGCGTCTTTGGTAGCCGAAACAAGTTGAAGATCGCGTCCGTGGCTTTGCTGAAGATCCAAACGATGGGGTTGAGCACCGACATCAAAAACAGCATGGGCGTGACGCACCATAGGGCCAGCTTTTCTGGGTTGACCATACCCAAGCGTCGCGGGAACAGGTCAGCAAAAATAATGAACAAAGACGTGATGAATACAAAGGCGCCCAAAAAACCCACCGTTTGCGCCGTATCGGTGTCCACTATGCCCAAGAGCAGGTTGCTGAGATAGGGCGACAGATTACCTTCGCCCACGATACCGCCCAAGATGGCGACCGAGTTAAGCCCGATTTGAACGACCGTGAAAAATTGACCAGGCTGTTCATGAATACGGAGTACCCGGATGGCTTTGGGGTCGCCTTTCTCCGTTAGCTGTGTGAGGCGCAGGCGGCTAGAGGCCGCCAGAGCAATCTCCGATACAGAGAAGAAGCCGCTGACGAGGAGCAGCGCTAAGAGGGTCAGTAGACTTTCAGAAAAACTCATACATTTTTTGTAGCCGCGCGTAGGCGGATAGCACCCTGTTTGCAGCCCCCTAGTGTAACGATCCTTGGGCGGGCGTGACGCTTGTCGCGTGCTACGCAGGCCGCTAATGAGTGCCGCACTACAATCGGGTCGCCTTGTTGGCAAGTGACCGATATCCTATGACGGAGAGAGCCATGCGCGCTGCAGATGCCCCCGATTCCGACGACGTGATACAGACCGATGTGGTGATTGTCGGGGGAGGGCCTGTGGGTATGGGGCTCGCCATAGAGCTCGGCCAACGGGGCGTGCGGTGTGTGGTTGCCGAGCGTTATATCCAGCCACAGCCGATACCTAAGGGGCAGAACCTCACCCAGCGAACCATGGAGCACTTTCATTTTTGGGGTGCTGAAAAGGCGTTGCGCGCCGCTAGAACGATACCGCCAGAGTATGGAATTGGTGGCCTGACTGCTTACGGAACGCTTTTGGGTCCTTACTTCTATGACTGGTTGCAACGCGACTTGGTGAAGGCGTACTACTTCGCAAAAAATGAACGTCTCCCGCAGTATGCAACTGAGGCGGTCATGCGCGAGCGCGTCAGCGAATTGCCGGCGGTGGAGACCCTTTATGGGTGGTCAGCGGCCTCCGTGGCACAAGACGCCCAAGGGGTCACGGTGACGCTGTCCGAGCGTAACGATGGCGCGCAACGCACGGTGCGTGCAGCCTACGTGGTGGGGTGTGACGGTAGCCGGTCCGTTGTGCGAGAGCAGGTGGGGCTGACACAAACCCTCAGCGACCACGACCGCATGATGGTGCTGCTGGTGTTTCGCTCGCGCGCCCTGCATGATCTGCTGGCGCGCTATCCCGGGAAGTCGTACTACAACGTGCTGCACCCTGAGCTCGAAGGCTACTGGAAATTTTTGGGGCGAGTGGATCTGGGGAACACGTGGTTTATGCATGCGCCTGTGCCGGTCGGGACCACGGCGGATAACTACGATTTCAAAGGGTTTTTGCACGATGCCGTCGGGGCGACCTTTGAGGTTGAGTTTGATCACATCGGATTTTGGGATTTACGCTTTGCCGTTGCGGACTCTTATCAAAAAGGGCGCGCGTTTATTGCCGGCGATGCGGCGCATAGCCACCCGCCATACGGTGGTTACGGAGTCAACTCTGGGTTAGAGGATGCGCGTAATCTGGGCTGGAAAATAGCGGCAACGCTACAAGGCTGGGGTGGTGAGCGGCTCTTAGCCAGTTACGACGCCGAGCGTCGACCGGTGTTCCGCTCAACCGTGGATGACTTTATTGCTAAATCTATAGAGAACGACAAACAGTTCTTGGCGGCGTGTGACCCCGCCGTTGACAAAGAGAAGTTTGAGAGTGCCTGGGAACAGCGTGCCAAAGGTGCGATCGGCGAGGTGAATGCATTTGAACCGCACTACGCGGGCTCGCCCATCGTCTCCTCAGGCCATGCAAGCCCGCAGCCATGTAGTTCGGTGGGCTCCCACCAATTCGATACGCGGGCGGGCCACCATCTCGCACCGGCATTGTTGTCTTCGGGCAAGAATGTGTTTGAGTCGCTGGGAGCGGGGTATACGCTACTGGCGCTGGGTGAGGGCCTGTTAGAGGCCGACATAAGCCGTTTCGAGGCTGCGGCAAACAAGCGCGGGCTGCCGCTGACCATTATTCGAGAGGCAGGCACCGAGGAGACGCAGCGTTATCAAGCACGCTGGGTGCTTGTACGACCAGATCATTTTGTGGCTTGGGTCGCGCACGATGCCGTGCTGTCAGCCGCCGTGGTGGAGGAGGTTCTTGCCGTGCTCAGTGGCGCTAACGACTAACTGGCGCTAACGGCTGGGGCATAGGCGCAGCGAAAGCCTATGTACACCGCATAAAAGTGCGCAGGCTTCCACGCGGCATCGCTGGCTTGCATTCGGAAGTTGCCGTACCACCACGAGCCGCCCATGGTGCGACGCTCATCGCCACGTGCGTCAGCCACCCATTCCCACACATTGGCGCCCATGTCGTACAGCCCGTTGACGCCCGCCTTGGTTGCACCCGCAGGTGCCGCCCGCTTCCAAGGGTCATTGCCGGATGTATTGGCGCCAGCGGGTGAATCGCCTGTTGGCCAAGGGTAGGTGCGCCCGCGCACGAACGGTGCCGGGGTTGTGGCGCGTTGTTCTGTAAAGGCGGCATGTAGCCATTCGCGCGCGGTGGGGAGTCGACCGCCACGCCACGCGCAATACGCAACCGCTTCTGCGTGATTTAGATGCACGGCAGGTAAGTGGGGGTCGGCGTCGGCCTGGCCATCGGGCGATTGCCAGCTCCACCCCGGACGTCGCTCCCAACCCGCGCCATATTCAAACCCGCCCCCTTCTTGCTCTGCTTTGCTGGGTTGCTTGGTGGCCTTGACGAAGGCGCCGTACTGCGCAATGGTGACTTCTGTTTTGTCTATGGCGAAGCCTTGCAGCTGGACGGGTTCGCTCAACGCATGACCTGCTGCACTGGTTGGCCCGGTGATCATCAGCGTGCCGAGGAGGGTGATCGCAGACAACAGGCGCTGGCGGGGTTGGGCTCTTCTTGTGTTGTCTGTTTGTCTCATGTGGTTGTTACCCCAGCGTTTGCGCGATGCCGACGTAGAACGGTATCCCGAAAATAATATTCAGCGGAAAAGTGACCCCCAGCGATAAGCCAAAGTAAAGGGACGGCTGGGCCTCTGGAATAGCAAAACGCAAAACCGCTGGTACTGCAATATAAGACGCGCTTGCGGACAAGACCATGAGCAGCGCTGCGTCTCCCACACTGAGTGAGAACCATGCGCTGAGCGCAAACGCAATGCTGGCGTGCAGCAACGGTCCCAACACGGCGTAGGCAATGAGCTTGGTCGACGCATCCTTTAAGGTTGACAGGTTGCGTGCGGTTAACAGCCCCATGTCTAGCAGGAAGAAGGCGAGCATGCCCTTGAACAAGTCGACGGAGAAGGGCGCCATACTTTGTTGACCCGCCTCACCAGTCATAAAGCCAATCAGCATGGCGCCAATGAGTAGCAGCTGCGCCCCATCGGTGAAGGCCTCGTGCAAGACTTTGCCGAATGGCGTTCGGGTGCGAGACGCGTCGGGGTTGGCTTGTTGGCGCACCATATTGGCCAACAAGACCGCCAAGATGATCGCGGGTGACTCCATCAGCGCCATGGCCGCGGCCATATGGCCGGAATAGGCAATCCCGTTGGTATCCAAGTATTGAACCGTTGTAATAAACGTCACCGCGCTAACGGAACCATAGGTGGCGGCCAGCGCGGCGGCGTTTAGCGGGGAGGTCACACGGCGCAGATACTGATAACCGATGAGTGGCACCGCAATCGCCAACAACACAGCCGCCCCCAAGCCTTTGAGTACATCCAGTGAGAACCCGGACTCGGCGAGTGCAAAGCCACCTTTGAGCCCGAGTGCCATGAGCAGGTACAGCGACAAAAATTTGGAGATCGCAGGCGGAATCTCTAAATTGGAACGAATCAAACCAGCCGCAATTCCGAACAGGAAGAACAGAATGGCGGGGTCGATTAAATTGTGCAAGGGAAGCTTCCGATCCTGTGAATCTGGTGTTGCAAGCGCAACGCCGCGGATTCTATCAAGCGGGTTAAATCCCCCTATGCGGTGGGTCCATTCAGAACAAGTTGACGTGCCTGAGCGCGAGGCGCAGGCGTATCGGGTCACCCGCCCGCACGGGGTCATCACTGGGAATACTCGCAATGAGTGGTTGGCCGCAGGGGAGTTGCACCGTGCAAAGCGCATCAGCGCCACGGAAAGATCGCTTAACCACCTGTCCCTGAATGGGGCCCTCGCTGTCCGCAACCAGCTCCTCAGCACGGACGCGCAAATGCGACGTCTCTGTTGGCAGCGTCTGCGCCGACACCGAGAAGGTGCCCAGCGCAGAGTCAATCACCCAGTCGTCACCGTGGGCGCGAGCGGTGGCGGGCACAAAAACACTGTCGCCAATAAACTCGGCCACAAAGCGCGTCAGCGGTTGGTTATAAATCGTTTGGGGGGGTGCCCACTGCACCAGTCGACCGCCTTGCATGACGCCCACGGTGTCCGCGATGGTGAAGGCTTCGCGCTGATCATGCGTCACAAAGAGGGCCGTGGTGCCAGCACGCTTCAAGATGGCACGCACTTCTTCGGCGAGTTGCTGGCGTCGATCAACGTCTAGATTAGAAAACGGCTCGTCCAGCAAGAGAATGTTGGGCTTGGGTGCCAAGGCACGCGCCAAGGCAACACGCTGTTGCTGTCCGCCCGATAACTCATGAGGCAGTACCGCGTCCGCACCGACGAGGTCGACCAGCTCGAGCATCTCAGCGACGGTTTGCACACGCTCGGCCTTGGATTGATGACCGAGACCATAGGCCACATTGGCGGCGACGGTGAGGTGGGGGAATAAGGCGTATTCTTGAAACACCATGCCAACCGGGGACGAACGGCCAGCGCGCATGGCCGGCACCGGTGCGCCATCGACCCCCAAGGGGGAGAGGGTCACCGTGCCGCTTGCGATGGGCTCCAGTCCGGCGCAGGCGCGGAGCAGTGACGTTTTGCCACAGCCTGAAGGGCCTAATAAAACGCCAATCTCACCCGGCGCCAGTGACAGGGATACCGCATCAACCGCTGGGCGATCGCGTTGCGCGTAGCGGACGGACAGTTGGTTAATGCGTAACGTCATATGGGCTATTTTAGATAGCAAAGGCGTGTAGATTCAGGGTCACTACAATTCCCTTTTACGTTTCAAGACCATGCGGACGCCTTTTACAGGGGTTTGTCCGTGTCGGTAACCTCTGCCCAAACCGTGACGCTAAACAAATCGCTACTTTTGCTACTGGGTGTCTGTGCGCTGATGCTGGCGCTGCCGACGCTCTCGATTTGGGGCGCTTGGTTCACTTGGAACGACTCCGGCGATGGTCTCATCAGCCACCTTGTCGCTACGGTGCTCCCCGACTACGTGGTCACCTCCCTGTTGCTCTGTCTGGGGGTGGCCTTTGGGGTTACCGTACTGGGTGTGGCGTCTGCTGTGTTGGTCACTTTCTTTGATTTTCCCGGGCGCACCACATTGTCTTGGTTGCTACTGTTGCCCATTGCAGCCCCTGCGTATATCGTGGCATTTGTCTACACAGACGTCCTCCAGTACAGCGGCGGCTTGCAGGTTGGCCTGCGTGCGCTTACCGGATGGGAGGGCGCTTTATGGCCAGACATCCGCAGCGTGGGGGGCGCGATCATGGTGTTCTCAGTCACGCTTTACCCCTACGTTTACATACTCGTGCGTGCCGCTTTGGTGGAACGCGCCAGTAGTTTATTTGAGGCCGCTGCGTTATTGGGGGCGGGTATGCCCCGCCGCCTCGCGACACTGGCTATCCCCTTGGCCAGACCCGCTTTGGCTGCGGGCGTCGCGCTGGTGCTCATGGAGACCTTGGCCGACTATGGGGTTGCAAGTTATTTTGGTATTCAGACCTTTACGACCGGTATTTATAAGGCGTGGTTGGTCATGGACAGCCCGCAGGTTGCGGCCCAGTTGGCCACCATTTTGCTGCTGCTGGTCCTTGCCATCTTGACATGGGAGCAGCGTGCCCAGCGCCGTGTTCGCTTTGCGAGCGGGCGTGCCCAACGACCCACCCAAACGCGGCATGCCGAGCGGGTCATGGGTCTGCAAGGGGTGGGCTTGTTGTTATTGGGTTTGATTCCCGTGTTGTTAGGCTTCTTGTTGCCCGCGCTCGTGTTGATGGGCCTGTTCTTTGCATCCGACACCACGCCCGCGTACGGGGACTTTTTTCAGTGGACGCAAAACAGCGTGCGTTTAGGGCTGATCACGGCGGCGCTCGCCGTTGGGATCGCGCTGACCTTCGGCGCGGTTAAGCGTATGCGAGGCAGTCCGTTTATCGGCGCGATCGGTCAGGTTATAAGCCTGGGTTACGCCGTTCCGGGTGCGGTGGTGGTCATTGGCATTTTGTTGCCTGTGGTGTGGTTGCGCACCGTGGGTTGGGGTGCAGATTGGGGCTATTGGGTGACCGGGACTAGCCTCGGGCTGATTTGGGCCTACCTTGTGCGTTTCACCTCGGTTGCGATGCAAACGGTGGACAGTGGCTACACCCGGCTGTCTTACCGCCTTGATGAAACCTCTCAAACCTTGGGCGTCCACGGGGCGTCCATGTTTCGGCGTGTCCACATGCCCTTGCTGAGAAAGAGCACCTATGTGGCGGCGCTGTTGGTTCTGGTCGACGTGCTCAAGGAGTTGCCAGTCACCTTGGTTTTGCGTCCGTTTGACAGCGATACGCTGGCCGTTGCGGCCTACCAATTGGCGCGTGATGAGCGTCTGGATGCCGCCGCCTTGCCCGCACTCGCGCTGGTATTGGTGGGGCTGGTGCCCGTCATATTACTGAGCCGCGAGTTGAAGAGTAGCGACCGATAAGCGAAGAAAACCCTTGTCGTAACCCTATTATTCTTATTGCGAATGAGAATGGGTCTCATTTGCGATAAGATCCATTCTTTATTTCAATCACGGTCACCCCATGGCTATCCTGCGCGCTCTCTTCTTGTCCACGACCCTTGCATGGGCCGCCTTCAGCCATGCGGCTGATAACGAGGTCAATGTCTACTCTGCGCGACATTACCCATCTGACACCGCCTTGTATCAAGGCTTCACTGCGGCCACTGGCATTGCGGTGAAACGTATCGATGGAACTGACGCGGGCATCTTGGCTCGCTTGAGGGCGGAAGGGACGCGTTCTGCGGCGGATGTGGTGTTGCTCGTGGATGCAACCCGTTTGTGGCGCGCGCAACAGGATGGCTTATTTGCGCCCATTCGCTCCTCCATCCTTGAGACGGCTGTGCCGCCTGCTTATCGAGCTGAAGCTGATGCGGACGGGGCCACCGCGTGGTTTGGCCTGTCTAGTCGCGCACGCCTGATTGTGTACGACAAGACGCGCTTTCAAGCGCAAGACGTGGATACCTACGAGAAGCTGGCGTCGCCCGCCTTGGCGGGAGCGGTTTGTCTGCGCTCTGGCTCGCACCCTTACAACCTCAGCTTGTTTACGGCCATGGTGAACCACACGGGCGCCGAAAAAACCGAGCGATGGTTGCAACAGTTGGTTGGCAACATGGCGCGGGCACCCAAGGGCGGGGACACCGACCAAATGCGTGCCGTGGCTTCGGGTGAGTGCGGCGTTGCGGTGGTGAATAGCTACTACCTCGCGCGCCTCATGTTGTCCGAGAAGGCTGACGACCAACAAGTCGTGCAACGCTTAGCGACTGTTTTCCCGAATCAAGCCAGTTGGGGTACGCACATGAATATCGCCGGTGGAGCGGTCGCAGCCCATTCGCAGAACAAGACCAATGCCGTTAAGTTCTTAGAGTACCTGGTGTCCACGTCGGCGCAACAACACTTCGCCAACGGCAATAACGAGTGGCCAATTAAGGCAGGCACGGCGTATAACAACCGCGCCTTATCTGAAATGAGCCCCAATGGTTTTAAGGCGGACGCCTTGCCCGTAAACAAAATGGGCCCCTATGTTGCAGACGTGCAGCGCATGCTCGATAGGGTCAAGTTTCAATAGCCGCGCGGCCTCTGTCGGCAACTGCGGCTTCCACACAATATCATTACAAATTGACGACCTCTGGACTCTTAGTTCCCGCAGCGATCACCGTTCCTAACAACAGACTTTCTCGATACTGCTCTGCTGAAGCTGTGTGAATAACCTCCACCACTGCGTCGTAGTTCGCGCGAATTACTTGCTCAATTTCCTTAAGATCAGCGCGGAAAAATTCTTTACGCCCGTTGATTTTATTTAACCTTCCTGCCGAAAATCGAGCGTGAAGTTTAGCCTCGAGAGTCGGTGCATCATCCGAAAAAACCAAAGCGTGAACATCAAATCTGAAAGGGACTGAGGCATCTCCAAGCTCATCCACCCGTTCCATCGGCTCCAAACGCCGAGTCATACCTATTTTGAAGACGCCCTCGCCGAACGCGCCTATGTTGGAGATAACGTACACGTAACCAGCGCGAGCATTTTGCTCTCGGTAGTCTAAGAGTTTCTCCTCTTGATCGAGCTTGCTGTTTTGATCCGAAAGCTCATTGATGCGGATTTGTAGACTCTCACGTTCTTGTCGCTCACTGGCAGAGGCGAGCCGCAACTGAAGCTTTTGCAGAGCAACGGTGAAGTGGAAGCGCTCCTTCTCGATCTTGGCCCTTGCTTCCTTAACCTCTTTTTGCAGCTTTTCGCCCTCCCGCTGATCAGCCCTCGCCTGTTGAGCCGCTTCTTTTTCCTCTTGGCGTTTCACTTGATATTCATGCGCCAAATGTAATTCTTGTAATTTTCTTTCTAAGACGATCTCTTTCCAACTTATACCAGCCACATCCAGCAACTTGTTGCACGCCGCAAACGCTCGCTGAATGCGCGCCTCCATCTTTTCTACATTACTGAATTTCACCTTGTCGATGCAGTACTCACTTTCACTATTGAATGCTCTGAGTGCTAGCTTCAAAAGGTCTTTGCGCAATTTTTTCCACTTCGCGTCAGTCAGATCAAGGGAGAAGTTACCCCATGTGTCAACCTGGGCGCTAAGGCTTCTGGCAGTGGCTTTTTGTTCTTCGCGAAGTACCCCCAACCGATTTTTATATTCAATACTGTTCTTTAATTGGTACTTAGGCTCGTAGAGTGCAAAATTTTCTAACTCAATCGTATCTGCGGATACGAGAATTTTCTCCTCTAGCACCCGTAGTTGGAATTGCCTACGTTGAAGATTTTCCTCCTCCAATGCGATGCTGGCTTGGAGAGTAACGCAGCGAGTTTCTTCCCCCTGAATTTTAGTTTTTATCGCGATCAGATCAAGCACAGACAGCTCTCGCGCCACTTCCTCTAGGGTTGTATATCTGGTTTGTAGCGCGACCAGTTCTAGCCGTAACAGATCAGTTTCCGCCTTATGTTTAGGGCCGCGTAAGTAATCTAACAAAGCCATATATTTCCGATCAGTAGCGTTATAAATTCCCGCCCCCGTCCTCGGTAGCTAATCGCCCCCTAGAACCAAAGGCGTGAGAAGTAGAATTTTTTCCAATGGAAGAGGTTCTATATGGAAAGATCTAAATTTATTGATGGCCAGATAATGGATGCGGTCAAACGGGTCGAAGCAGGTTTGGGGGGAGCCAATACTATCAAAAAACCCATAAAACCGCAATAAAGTATTATTTTATTATAATAATTATCCTATATGTAGTCTATAATACTCATAAAATGATCAGTCAGGAGCATACGTCATCGACGTCGACCATCGTGCCATCTGGCTCGAAATCACTGTAGGTTCCACCGATATGTCGCATCGAACTTTAATCTTGTTCTTGGTGGAGGCTATTTACGCGGTAAGTACCGCGTAGCTAGTAGCGCTGATATAGGTGACATGCAACGATTGGGTTTACGCGTTGATAAATCACCTAATATTTTTAATATAAAACCATGAACTTGATTTTTCGAATGCTTTGGGTATTTCTTGTCTCACTCAAGCGTAAAAGACTTCCTGTCGGTGCATGTGAAAGTCACTTACGCATGATCACATTGCCGAACGATCTTGATATTAATCTGCACATGACTAATGGGCGCTACCTGACCATCGCCGACTTGTCCCGCATCGACGTTTTTCTTCGGACAGGCTTGCTTAAAGTCATGATCAAAGAAAAATGGTCGCCAGTCGTAACCGAACACACAATGAACTACAAACATTCGCTCAAACTGTTCGCTAGATTCGACTTAATCATGCAGTTAACCCATTGGGATAATCGCTCTTTTTACATGAGTCATCAATTCATCGTGAACGAGCGTATTGTTGCGCACGGGACATCTTTGGGCGTCATCCGGAGCCGCGATGGCATTGTCCCACCTGAAACTGTATTGGCACGTGTGCGAGAAGACCGAGGCTTGTAATGGAATGTATGCAAAACCAATATAGCTACATAAATGAACTACATCCCAAAGGCATCTGGACTCATGCTCAAGCGTTGGCCTTCAAGCAACGATTGAGCGCTGCATTGGAATCTGAAGGCGTGTTTCGTGACGATACCATGGGTTATTGGCGTCGTGGAGTTACAGTGTGTAGCCTGACGAAAGGTCTAGCTGGTTGGTGCACACGACACCAGCACCAGTTGCTCTTACCGCTGTCCAGCTTGATGAGCTCTCCCCTTAAGCTCTCAGGCTGGCGCTACGTGGCAGGTCAATCCTGATCTGAGCGGCTTGATATCTGTTTGATGTTGTCCCATTTGTTATTCTGGATAGCCTTGCCTAGTGTTTGGAGTGGTTGGGGGCAGGCGTTATTGAATTATTGTGTGCTCACTTGGATCCAAGGTGTCTATCTTGCATTTGTATTTCTGCCAAATCACCTAGGGAGAAAAACTGAAGAAGATACTATGGCTTGGCCTGCATTGCTTCGTCAGGTGGTTATTACTCGAAATCTCTCAGGTTCCATGCTACTCACGCATCTGTGCATGGGTCTCAATTCACACATTGAGCACTATCTGTTCGGCACACTACCAGCAACACGTATTTCTGAAGCTCGCAAGACGACGCGGCTCTTGTGCCAACGCTATGGAGTTCCATATTCGGAATGCAGTGTACTTGAGGCATTGGGTGAGGTCCAAAGATATAACAGGCAGATAGCCTCAATAGCGCAACACGCCCGCTTTTTGCGACGCGGGTTGGTACAAGTGCCTCGGTTGTTGTGGAGCGGGAAAAAATGATGGGAATTTTGTCGCAGTTCGATGGGCGGTTTGGCTGTCTAGATAGTTGGTACTTCGCTTATCACAGCTGGCGCAACAAGCATGCTCCCGCAATGTTCCATCAGGGATGGGGCAACCAGGCTGCGATTGACGCCGTGAGCGCTCAATGGCAAGTGATCGGCTCGCCCGCGACGCCGGCTGTCGCTTGGGACGATGAGTGGCGAATAGGGTACAAAGGGGTGTACGTGCGCAACGGTCATTTTCCGACACCCGCACATTGCGAATACCTTCCACCTGAATCGCATACGGCGTTTTTTCGATTTGTCAGGCCGCAATGGCCTAGAGGTGAGGCTGTCGCATTGCTGATGCCAGCCTCCCGAGAAGTAGGCGTTGAAGCTCGGATGCCAATTGCCCGCGCCTTAGCCAAGCGGGGAATTTCGACTGTGCTGCTTGAGAGTCCATTGATGGGGCGTCGTCAATCGTCCCAGCAAGTGGGGACCATGTTGTCGCATTTCTCTGATTTTCTGGTGCTGAGTGCATGTGCTATCAATGAGGGGCAAAGCCTGATTCAGTGGCTAGGACAGATGGACTTCAAAGCGATCTGCGTAGCTGGCATTAGCAAAGGCGGTTACCTTGCAACAGTGGCAGGGATGCGTTCCCCAGACCCAGTTCGTATCGTCTCAGTTGTTGCGCCGCACAGTGGCGTAGCGGTTTTGCTCGAAGGCTTACTAGGGCGTTTATGTGATTGGGATTTGCTCCAAAAAAGCAGTGGCGAATCTAAGCCGGTGCGACAGCATATGGCCGAAGTATTCGACCGCACCAGTCTCGAACGCCTCCCCCTACCAAGCGAAGCAAGACGCTTGATCGCCATCGGAGCAACCAATGACCGTTACGTTCCAGCAAGCTCCCAGCAACGGATGCAGTCCCTTTGGGGTGATCGCGCTGATTACAGGTGGCTTCCTGGTGGCCACGTGAGCAGCATCGCAGAGTCTAGTCACGTGATTGATGCCATCACCGAAGCGTTGGCCTTAGACTGATTCAATCCAGTTTTTCATCGCGGCTTATTTGGACGCGGCGTTCGCGTTTGGAAAAAACAGCTGTTCGCCGTCTACTTTGTAGTCGGCGATCACGCGTTGCCCCTCGGGTGAGGTGATCCAGTCGACAAACTGCTGCGCTTGCTTTTGTTTGACGTGTGGGTGTTTCTCGCGGTTCACCACCATGACACCGTAGGGGTTAAACAGGCTCTTATCCCCCTCGACCAATAGACGGAGCTGCGCCTTGTTCTTAAAGTTGATCCACGTCGCGCGGTCACTTAAAACATAGGCATTGGTGGCGGCGGCCATGTTGAGTGCCGCACCCATGCCGCACCCACACGAACGGTAGCCTGCGCCCTGTTGGTTGATGAGACCGGCCACGTCCCAATGGCGCAACTCTGCGCTGTGCGTGCCAGAGCGGTCACCGCGAGAGAGGAAGGCAGCGTTGGTTTGTGACACCTTTGTTAAGGCGTGGATGATGTCTGAGCCAGCCAACTGTGCGGGGTCGGATGCCGGGCCAATTAGCACGAAGTCGTTGTACATAACGGGGTAACGCTTGGTAGAGAAGCCCTCAGCAACAAACCTCTCTTCAGCGGACTGGTTGTGTACGAACAAGATCTCGGCGTCACCGCGTCTGGCTATATCAATGGCTTGACCCGTACCGACGGCGGTCACTTTGACGGCAATGCCCGTTACCTTAGCAAATGCAGGCAACAAAACGCGAAACAGGCCAGACTGTTCTGTGGAGGTCGTCGATGCCATCTGCAACGTCTGGTCGCCATCGCCGGCATATGCGGATGGCACACCGATCATCGCCAACACGGCGAGCGCCCGCGCTGCCCAGCGTAACGGGTGTGTCGCTGCGGCGCAAAGTGATTTCAGGTGCACGTCTGTTTTTCTATGCGCGCGCGAACAACGAGCGGCGCGCGCTTTAGGTGTTTTGTGAGCCGCGATGCGCCCAGCCTGTAGTGTGGCGTTCGATGTAGTCAAACAACTCGTACATCACCATCGCCATCGCACCCACGACGACCAAGCCGGCGAAGGCCAAGCCCATCTGCATCGCCGAGCCAGCTGAAATGAGCAGGTAGCCAATGCCCTCGTTAGAGGCCGTCATCTCTGAGACGGTGGTGCCAACGAAAGCGAGCGTGATGGCCACCTTCAACGAGCCAAAAAAGTAGGGCATGGAGCGGGGCAGCCCCACCTTAACCAAGACGTCCCAGCGCTTGGCGCCCAGTACCCGCAGCACGTCTTCTAGCTCAGGCTCCAAGGTGGCGAGACCGGTTGCAATGTTGACCATGATTGGGAAGAAGCTAATGAGGAAAGCGGTTAACACAGCAGGCCCGACGCCGATACCGAACCAAACCACCAAAATAGGTACAAATGCCGCTTTGGGCAGCGCGTTGAAGGCGGTCATTAGTGGGTAAACCGCCGCATAGGCTAGGCGTGAGCTACCGATCAAAAAACCCAACATTACCCCGACCACAATCGCGATACCGAAGCCCACCATCGTGACCCAGTAGGTCCGCCATGCATGGCCAGCAATCACGGTGCGGTACTCGATGAACTGCTCCCATATACGAGAGGGACTGGGAAACACAAACTCGCTGACCTCAAAACCTTTGCACAGCAACTCCCAAATAAGGATGGTTGCAACCAAGAGAATCCAAGGGGACCAACGCTCAATATTTTTTGATTTCATGACCAAGTTCCTTACGCGTTGGCGCTGGGGGCGGACTGACGAATCGCCCCGATATGACCGCGCAACTCATGCACGATATCGGTGAACTCCGGCGTGTACGTTATTTCGAGGTCACGCGGGCGTGGGAGATGGATGTCTTTCTTCACGACAAAGCGCCCCGGCCCTTTGCTCATGACATACACGGTATCGGCGAGAAAGACCGATTCACGCAGATCATGCGTGACCAAGATGACGTTGAATCGCTGCGCCTCCCAAAGGTCGCGCAAGGTGCACCACAGCTCCTCCCTCGTGAAAGCGTCCAGCGCGCCAAACGGCTCATCCAGTAACAACATCTTGGGCTCGTGAATGAGTGCTCGGCAGATGCTGGCGCGTTGTTGCATGCCGCCTGACAGCTCCCACGGATATTTATCTTCGTAGCCCTTGAGGCCAACGGTTTCTAGCAGGGCTTGGGCACGCGCCACGTATTCGTCACGCTTGGCCTTGAAGTTGGAGCGATAAGGCTCGACGATTTCCAAAGGCAATAGGACGTTGTTGAGTGTCGTGCGCCACGGTAGCAACGACGATGCTTGAAAGGCCATGCCACTAATCTTCAACGGCCCAGTCACTGGCGCGCCATCAACCAATATACGTCCACGACTGGGCATGCGCAGGCCCGTGGTCAGCTTCATGAACGTCGACTTGCCGCAACCCGATGGCCCCACGATGGCAACAAAGGCACCTTTGTTCACCTTGAGGTTGATGTCTTCGACCGCAAAGTTTCCCTCGGCCAATAGCTCGTCGTTATAGGCGAGCCAGACATCTTCAAAATCAACAAACGGTTGTGACATATTCGCTACCTCATCCATCAATACGGTGGGGACATTCTAGCCACCTCGCCGCAAGAAAAAGGGCTGAGCGTCATGCGCCTCAGCCCTTTGTAGGTGGTCTGGGCAGGGTGCAAGCCTACCCAGCGTGTCGCCTTGCGGCGCGCACTTATTTTGCCTTAGGCAAAATGTCTAGCGTTGCAGCGCTTGGTAGGAAAGACCCGTCCCAAACCTGATCGGCCTTCACGCGTGACTTGGTCTTGAACGCATCAGACACTTGCGATGCCATCAGCGCGAGGCGTGGGGCCTTGACTTGTCCAAAGCCTTCTTCCCGTGCCGATGGGCTGTTGATAACCGTATCAATGGCGAGTTGTAGGCGACGCACTTCTAATTGGGTGTTGATGATGCCATCGCGCGCCTTTACGGCCTCAATCGCTTTGGCAGGGTCGGCAATAACCTCTTTCGCTCCTTTGGCGAAGGCGGCCAAGAAGGCCTTGATGGCTTCTGGGTTTTCTTTAATCATTTTGGGCGATGCGATGATCGCGTTGCCGTAAAGCTTGACGCCGAAGTCGGGGTAGGCCATTACCGTCACGTCAGCGGGTGGTACGCCGCGGGCTTCGATGTTGAGTAGCGACGTGAACGTGAAACCCGTGATCGCGTCTACATCGCCGCGCACCAACATGGTTTCGCGCAGTGGTGGATCCATCGCGGTCCACTGGACATTGGTCACGTTATTGGCTTGTTGGAAAATAGGAAATGCGCGTCGGCCTGCATCAAAAACGGGCGCACCCAGTTTTTTTCCTGACAAGTCTGCAGGCGTTTTAATGCCTGATTTCTTCAGTGCCATGACCGAGGCGGGCGTGTTGTTGTACACCATCATCACGGCGACGGGCTTGTTAGGGGCGTCGGGGTTGTTGGCGTGGAATTCCATCAGCGCTGCCAAGTCAGCAAAACCCATATCGTAGGTGCCTGACGCCACACGCGTGACTGCTGCGCCCGAGCCGTTACCAGAGTCGACCGTGACGTCTAAGCCCGCATCTTTAAAGTAGCCTTTGGCGGCCGGCACCAGGAACATGGCAGATGGGCCTTCGAAACGCCAATCTAGTTGAAACTTAACCGGGGTTGTTGCCTGCGCTGCACCGAACGCTAGCATGGCAACGGCAGCTGCCGTGGACTTAAAAAAGACGCGCTTATTCATGGAAACTCCAAAGTTAAAGGTAACGAATTGTTAGAGCAATAACGGTGCCATCGGCCAAGCCCCAAATAGGTGAAAAGGCGGGCTTTTTTTCGGCAGGCCAGGTCGGGTGCCGTTGGACGCGCATGGTCTTGGTGCGGTCACGCCCCAAGACGGTGATGTTACCGTTGGGGCGATTTTAAAGATAAATCAGGTTGACGCTAGGGGTTCGGGTAGGATCGCTTTCCCCTTGGCGACTCGGGCCGACTCGGCTTGGCACATTTCCTCTGCCAACAAGGAGGCAGTCGCCGCCGACAGCGTCCAGCCCAAATGGCCGTGTCCTGTGTTGTAGAAGACGTTCGCCTGCCGTCCGCGACCGACTTTGGGCATCATATCGGGCATCATGGGGCGCAATCCCGCCCATGGCACAACCTGACGGGTGCCGACATCGGGAAAGCACTGATTCACCCAGGCCACTAAGGGGCGAATGCGGTCGGCGCGGATATCGAGGTTGTAGCCGTTGAATTCAGCGGTGCCCGCGATGCGCAAACGGTCCTCGCCCAGACGGCTCGTGACCAGCTTGGCCTCGTCGTCCAGCAAGCTGACGTTCGGTGCGGCAGCTTGAGACTTGGCGTCTGGCAAGGCCACGGTAATGGCGTAGCCCTTGACAGGGTAAATATTCACGCGATCACCGAGTTGCTCTGCCAGCGCGCGACTGCGCACACCGGCGCAGATCACCACGTCCGAATAGGTGCTGGTGGTGGCGCTTGTGTCTGTATCTGCACTGCCCTTGGCGGTGAGGGTCACGGTAGCGCCGTTGCTTTGAATGCGCTCGATTTGCTGGCCATAAAAAATGGTGCCACCTAGGCGCTCAAATGCGGCAGCCAGTCCCACCGTGAATTGATGAATGTCGCCAGTGGCGTCACTTTCTGTGAAGTAGCCGCCCACAAAATCGCCCTTGAGCGTTGGCTCAATAGCACGCATCTCTGATGGGCTCACCGCCGTGCGAGATAGCCCGCCCTGTGCAAGCAAGCGGTTTACGTTCGTCGCATGATCAAAGGCGGTTTTATTGCGATAGATGTGCAGAATGCCTGCGCGCTTGAGTGCGAATGGAATGCCTTCCTCCTGCGCCCAACTATATAAGTGCTCGCGCGCGGCGATAGCCAGCTTGACGGTGGCGACGGTATTGCGTTCGTAGTGTGGAATATTGGCTATGAACTCTGCCATCCAAGACAGCTTGTGCCAGCTGGGCCTGGGGTTGACTAGCAAAGGCGCATTCGCGTCGCCTATCCATTTGAGGCCTTTGAGAATGGTGCTGGTGTGGTTCCATACTTCGGCATTGGAAGCAGAAATCTGACCGCCGTTGGCGAACGAGGTCTCCATCGCAGCGTAGCGGTGGCGCTCAAACAGCGTGACTCGAAGGCCGCGTTTTGCGAGGGCGTAAGCAGTTGTGACGCCGGTAATACCGCCGCCAATAATGGCAATGTGTTGCATGTGATCAGTTCCAAAAAACGTCAGGAGAATTGACAGATAGACCAATGCCTATCGTGTGCCCCATCTGTTTGGAACCTGAGAGATTCATACCGCACGCTGGGTGGGTACTTGCTCCTGCGGTGAGTTGGGCGACGAACCCAACTACTCTTCAGATTGTTTGTGTTGTGCCGGTCCTTTTGCCTGAGAGTTTCCGGGGCGGTTGCTCCTTCGGCGCATTGATCAGCAAGCCGTCAATGTCTCTCCCGACACACAAAGTCATACACAGTGTATGCCATTTTTGCAGACCTTAGCGCGGTTATGTGGGGTGTATTTTTTTTACCGGCCTGATGGCGATAGCAACGCACAGACTGCGGCGGTCACTTCTTCTGTCGTCGCCTCGCCGCCAAGGTCACGCGTGTGCAGTGCGGGGTTGGCGGTGACGTGTTCGATGGCCGCCATCAGGTTGTTAGCCGCGGTCATTTCGTCGAAATGCTCCAACATCATGACGATGGACCAGAACGTGCCTACGGGGTTAGCCAGCCCCTTGCCCATGATGTCAAAGGCAGAGCCATGAATAGGCTCAAACATGGAGGGGTAGCGGCGCGCTGGGTCGATGTTGCCCGTGGGCGCAATGCCCAGACTACCGGCCAACGCAGCGGCCAAGTCACTCAAGATATCGGCGTGAAGGTTGGTGGCGACGATGGTGTCGAGTGTCGCAGGGCGGTTGATCATGCGGGCCGTCGCGGCATCGACCAGTTCTTTGTCCCAATGCACGTCAGGGAATTCGGCAGCGATTTGCACTGCAATCTCATCCCACATCACCATAGCGTGGCGCTGTGCATTGCTTTTAGTAACCACTGTCAAGTGTTTGCGTGGGCGCGACTGCGCGAGTTTAAAGGCGTAACGCATGATGCGCTCAACCCCTGCACGCGTCATCATTGAGACGTCTGTGGCCACCTCTATGGGGTGACCTTGGTGCACGCGACCACCCACCCCTGCGTACTCGCCTTCGGAGTTTTCACGCACGATGACCCAGTCCAAGTCCTTGGGTGTGCAGCGTTTGAGCGGTGCATCAATGCCCGGCAAAATCCGGGTCGGACGGACGTTGGCGTACTGATCGAGACCCTGACAGATCTTTAGGCGCAGACCCCAGAGCGTGATGTGGTCTGGGATATCGGGGTCCCCCGCAGACCCAAACAAAATGGCATCTTTGTTTCGCAGGTCATCCAGCCCGTCATCGGGCATCATGCGGCCGTGTGCGCGGTAGTAGTCACCGCCCCAATCAAATGCCGTGAAGTCAAAGGACAGCCGGTTATCCGCTAGCGCCAATGCCTCCAGCACGCGTTGTCCAGCGGGGATAACTTCTTTGCCTATTCCGTCACCAGGAATCAGGGCGATGGCGTATGTTTTCATAGAGGGTATATGCGGTATGTCTATCAATTGGGAAAGCACTAGCCCCCGATATTAACCGCTACCTACCCGCTTAGAACCCGTCCTGTCCCTTGGCTGACTCTGTTTCGTGGCCTAGTACTGCAGGGCCGTTGACTTGCCCCAAAACACGCGATACGCGAAGGCGGTGTAAGCAATGATCACGGGGAAGACCACGGCCACGCCGTAGAAAATAACCAACAGCGCCTCCGGCGAGCTGGCCGCTTGCCAGAAGTTGAGCTTATCTATTACCAGCCACGGGAACAGGCTGTAGCCCAGCCCGTAGGAGGACAGCAAAAAGATGCCGATGCTCGCCATAAACGGCACTGCGGCGCCGTACTGGTTGCCCGCATGCAGGCGAGAAGGCAGGCGATTTAGACTGCGTGAAATAACCAAAAACAGCACCAAGGTCATGAGCGGGATAGGCAGCAGCATGATGACGTTGGGAAAGCTAAACCACTTTTCAAAAATGCGCGGGCTCGCCCATGGTGTTCCGATAGAGATCGCCACGACCCCGAGGGCGGTGAGCCACAGGCTGCGCTTGGCCCACTCAACGGCTTTGAGTTGCAAGGCACCCTCGGTTTTCATGATGAGCCAACTGGCGCCTAGCAAACGGTAAGCGGCGATGAGCGCGATGCCAATGACCGCGCTAAAGACGTTGCCAGTGGTAGTGTTTTGAAAGCCAATGATGAGCTGGCCTAGCATGAAGCCCTGCGACCAAGAGGCTAGGAGTGAGCCCACATAAAACGCGCGATCCCACCATGGGCGATACGGTGCCTTGGCCTTCACGCGGAAGTCAAATGCCACGCCGCGCAAGGTGAGTGCCGCCAGCATCACGGCGACCGGCAAATACAAGGCGCCGAGTATCACGCCATGTGCCAATGGAAACGCGACGAGTAAGACGCCAACGCCCAAAACCAGCCACGTTTCATTGGCATCCCAGAAGGGGCCGATGCTGGCGATCATGCTGTCCTTTTCGCTGAGATCGCTGGTTTGGCGTAGCAAAATGCCAACCCCTAGGTCATAGCCGTCCAAGATGACGTAGGCCACCATGGACATGGCCATGATCAAAGCGAACACCAAGGGCAACCAGCCGGCTGGGCTGGTCAAGTCAATACCTAACTCAAGCATGTGATAACTCCCCGTCTAAGTCACCGATGTCATCGGCATCGTCTAGCGCATCCATTGCGGCCTTCTTGGCTAGGTAAAACACGGTGGTGACGTACGCCGCCAGCAAGACGGCATAAAGCACCAAATACATGGCCAGTGATGCGGCGATGTTGCCTGTGGCAACGTCAGACGCGGCGTCCGCGGTGCGCAAGACGCCATAGACCAACCACGGTTGGCGGCCAATTTCAGTGACATACCAGCCAGGAACGACGGCGAACCAGCCCGCGAAGCTCATCAGTGCCAACCCCTTGGCTAAGTAGGTGGAGGGCGGGGCTTGGCCGCGTAGTTGCCGGACGCTCCACCAACTGACGCCAAGCATCAGGAGGCCAACCCCGACCATGATGCGGAAGGCCCAAAAAACGGGCCCAACCGGGGGGTGGTCTTCGCCAAACGCGCTCACACCTTTGATTTCGCCGTTGATGTCATGTGTGAGGTAGAGCGAGGCCAACTTGGGAATAGCGATTTCGTAATGGTTGCTTTGGGTTTCGGCATCGGGTATGGCGAACAGCACCGCGCCAACACCTTTCTCCGTGTGCCAAATGCCCTCCATGGCTGCCAGCTTTGCAGGCTGGTGCGCCAAGGTGTTGAGGCCGTGCAGGTCGCCCACCAAAATTTGAACCGGAATGAGCACAGCGGCCACCCACACACCCACGCGCAGGGTTGCTTGGATTTCTTGGGAGCGATCGCCTTTCAGCCAGCGGAAGGCGCTCAGCCCCGCAACCAAAAATGCCACAGTCAAGCCTGAGGCCAGCAACATATGGATCATGCGGAAAGGAAAAGAGGGGTTGAAGATCACGTCGAACCAGCTCAGCACATAGGCCTTGCCATCAATCATTTCGAACCCGCTGGGCGTTTGCATCCACGAATCTAAGGCCAAGATCCAAAACGCTGAGGCGGTGGTGCCAAACGCAACCAACCACGTTGCGAGGGTGTGCACCCATTCGCTGACACGCCCGCGTCCAAACAGCATGATGCCCAACATGGTCGCCTCTAGAAAGAACGCGGTGAGCACCTCGTAAGCCAGCAGGGGGCCAGCGACATTACCGACGGTGTTCATGAACCCGGGCCAGTTGGTTCCAAACTGGAAGCTCATGGTGATGCCGCTAACCGCGCCAATGGCGAAGGTGAGGGCAAAGATCTTGATCCAAAATTGATAGGCCGCCATCCAGTGGGCCTGACCCGTTGACAGGAAACGGGTTTTGAAAAATATCAGAAACCAGCCTAGGGCAATGCTGATAGTTGGGAAGAGGATGTGAAATGTGATGTTGGCTGCAAATTGCATACGCGCCAAGATCAGTGCGTCAAATGACTCCATATTGGACTCTCTCCTATATTTATAGTACTAATTAATTATATTTTAATGTTTTGCTTACCAGCGTCATTGATTTCTTCTCGATGCGATAACTAGCCGTTATGCTTTCGGTTTTCTTGTTCGCTTGCGTTAACCCCAATGACTGCCACTATGCAAACACCCAGCGCCACACTCGCACACTTCGCCGCAAATACGGTCTTTGCAGACATCCCGCCAAGCGTTATTCGTAAGACAGAGGACTTGCTCGTGGACTGGGTGGGATCAGTGGTTGCCGGGCATGGCGCACGTGCGGTAGAGAGCATTGCGCAATTTGCGCGGGCCGCGGGGCCGATAACGGGGCCGAGTGAGCAGATCAATGCGCGCCGGGGCACCAGTGCATTTTTTGCGGCAATGGCCAATGCGGCGGCCTCGCACGTCGCCGAGCAAGATGATGTGCATAACGGCTCCGTATTTCATCCCGCCACCATTGTGTTTCCCGCCGCACTTGCCGTTGCGCAGGAGATCGGTGCCAGTGGCAAAGACTTTTTAACCGCGGCCGTGGTGGGCTACGAGGTCGGGATTCGTGTCGGTGAGTATCTTGGGCGTCCGCACTACCGCATCTTTCACACCACGGGGACTGCGGGCACCTTGGCGGCTGCGGCGGCCGTCGGCTCTCTGTTGAAATTGACGCCCGATCAAATGCTGCACGCCTTTGGTTCGGCAGGCACGATGTCGGCTGGCTTATGGGAGTTTTTGCGCACGGCGGCAGACAGCAAGCAACTGCACACGGCGCACGCGGCGTCCACTGGCCTCATGGCCGCCACGCTGGCGAAAGACCAATTTACAGGTGCAACGCAAATTCTAGAGGGCGCCCAAGGAATGGGCGCTGGCATGTCTAGCAACACCGACGTTGCGTGTCTAACCGATGGCTTAGGTCAGCGTTGGGCGACGGCGGAGACCTCGTTTAAATACCACGCCAGTTGCCGACACACCCACCCTGCGGCGGATGCGTTATTGGCGGTCATGCAGGCGCATGGTTTGCAAGTGAGCGACATCGCGGACGTGGAGACGCGCGTACACCAAGGCGCTGTGGACGTACTGGGGCCTGTGGTGAACCCAAGCACCGTGCATCAAAGTAAGTTTTCAATGGGAACAGTCTTGGCGCTGGTGGCGCAGTTTGGCCACGCCGGGCTGAGTGAGTTCGATGGACACTTTCAAACCGAGGTCACCACGTCGTTTTGTGCCAAGGTGCGTATGGTGGTTGATGGGGAAGTGGACACCGCTTACCCCAAACGGTGGATTGGCAAGGTCGTCGTTCGTACCAATGATGGTCGCTTGCTAGACGGTCGTGTTGACGAGCCTAAAGGTGACCCCGGCAACACCTTGTCGCGTGACGAAATTACCGCGAAGGCGCTGCGCCTAGCCCACTACAGCGGCGGCGTTGACGCCCAGACCATGACCGCACTCATTGATCGGTTGTGGGGTGTTGCTGAGTGGAACGTTGTGCCGCACCTGCTCCCGCAAGCGCGCTAAGGGCTTGGCGCGAGAAAAGGCTTTTGCAACCAAGCCAGCCAGGCTCCCGCGAATAAGATCGCTGCAGAGACAATAAACCCGGTTGCGAGCCCCCCTGCGTTGTCTGAAATCCACCCGGTCAGCGCGGGCCCCAATATTTGCCCCGTTGCAAAGATGCTGGTAAACACGGTGATGGCCGCCACCCATTGGGTTTGCGGTAGGTTGTGCTTAATGAATGCCGTCGTCGATGCAACGGCAGTCGCCAAACACGCACCAAAAATCGCACCTGATATGTAAAGGCAAACCACTATCACCATGCCAGAGGCTTGGCTACCGGTGAGTGCAAAGTAGCCCGGTATCAGGCACGCGATTGCCAACAGAGTATTGATTATGGCGAGGCACTGACCGCCTTTGAAGGTGTCGAGTGCCTTGGCCCATATTTGAGCGCTGAACAAACCCAGCACGCCCATGGTGATGTAGAAGGCCGTCAAGCTCGTGTCTTGCCAGCCAAGTTCGCGCAACATTGCCATGATGAATGTCATGTAGCCGATGTAGCCCATACCAAAGCAAAAATAGCCAGCAGCAATCTTGGCGTAACGCGAGATGGCCGTGCTGTCACCCGTGGTTTTGCGCGGCGGTGAAACGGGCACCGACGCACTGGGTTTCCACATGAGAAAGGTCATCAGCAGGCCCGTTGCGCCCAGCACGTACCAACCAAGTTGCCAAGGGTGCGCCATGCCCCACTCGGCGCCCAGTGTCAGCGTGAGTGGTACCAACAGGGCGCAAATAATCATGCCAAAGCCACCGCCCGCATAGTAAATACCCAAGAGCAAGCCCGAGCGCTTGGGGTGGGCGCTCGCGAGTTGGGCGATTAAGACGGTGCCGCCCGCGAAGACAGATGCGCTGGTGAAACCAGATAAAAACCGCAACAAACCAATGGCAGTGGGCTGAATAGACAGTCCGCAAAGCCCCAGGAAAATGCTGGTTAAAACGCCACCAATGACGAAAGATCGCGCAGACGAAAACCGTGTGATCACCCAAGAGAGCGTGAGGGCACCCACGAGGTAGCCCATGGCATGGGCCGTGTTCATGGCGCCCAGAGTGAAATAAAGCCAACCCAAGTCGTCGCGCATGGACGGCACGAACAGCGCGTAAGAGAAACGCGCCAAGCTCGCTCCCAAACTGGTACCCAGCGCCAAGCCAATAGCCGTTAGAACGGGCTGGCCTTGTAGCCATGCGAGTACCGATGATTGGGGAGGGGAGTCGCTTGTGTGGCTCATATAGATGTGGTGTTCACGTACCCAACACGCCCGCAGACCGCGCCTTATTTAGATGTCTTGCAGCCAGTGGGCGACCGCACGCCCGATGTCGGCCCCCGAGTCTTCCTGAATAAAGTGCAGCCCCTTTACCGTCACCTCGGTCTGGTTGGGCCACGTCCGGCAGAAGTCTCGCTGTGCGCCGACCAAAATAGACCCCGGGTCGGCGTTGATGAACAGCTTGGGTATGGTGCTTTGCGCCAACCAGTCTGCATAAGACTGCACCAGTGCCACCATATGGGGCGGCTCACCTGCAATGGGGATCTCGCGCGGCCAGTTCAGCATGACTTGCCGGTCGGGTGCGTCCGCAAATGGTGCGCGATACGTTGCCATTTCTTCATCAGTGAGTGGTCGCATGATGGAACTTGGCAACACCCCTTCAATAAAAAGGTTGCGGTTCAAGATCAGATCTTCTCCCTTGGGTGATCGAAACCCTTGGAAGATACCGCGCGCCTTTTCTGGCCAGTCATCCCATGTGGGCAATGGCATGACCACGGCTTCCATGTAGGCGATGCCACGCACGGCGTCTGGGTGGTTTTGCGCCCAATGAAAGCCCAAGGCACTGCCCCAGTCATGGATCACCAAGGTGACCTTCTCCGTAATACCCAAGGTCTGTAACAACCCGTCGAGGTAGCGGTAAGAGGTCGCGAAGCTGTATCGATCATCACCGTCGCTGGCGGGCAGCTTGTCAGAGTCGCCGTGCCCGATGAGGTCTGGCGCGATCACGCGACCCAATGGTGCCAGTGCGGGCATCACATCGCGCCATAAGTAGGAAGAGGTGGGGTTGCCGTGCAGCAGCACGATGGGGTCGCCAGTACCCATCTCTCGATAGGCAATTGTTTTGTCCAGCACTTGGATCTTACTTACTTGCATGGGTATCTCCAGTTGGTCGTGTCATGCGACCTCTCACCGTAATTGACTTGCAGGCGCATCGCTTTCTCACACGTGACACCTTACCCCGTAGCTCCAGGCAGGGCGCGCGCGTCTAGGCGGGCCATCTCAATAAACTCGTCTACGGCGTCTGATGGATCAAGCAACGCCTGAACATCGGGCAACGACAGCCACTGCGTAAGTGTGTGGTGCGCATCTGAGGCGCGCAGGTGCTCTATCACCACCACGCCATGCGCCACGGCATCAGTGCCCGGGCGAAAACGCGACTCAGGGGAGGGGGCAGCGACGCGTGATGCCCCACCTGCAGGCGGTTTGGATAGAACCGACTCGTACAAACGCCAGCGACACGCAGCGCTAGGTGCATGGCGACGCAACACCTCACGCCACGCATCAATATCAGCGTATTTCGGCGTATCCAGCCCTTGCATTTTCCCCAACCGCAACGTCACCACCCAGGCGCCAGCGCAGCGTCCCTGGTGGGCGACGAGTTGTGCGATGGTGCGGCACATATTTTTAAAATGTGCCATAACAAACTGGGTGTCGAGCGTCGGATTGCGAAGCGCCTCCTGATAAGCGTCGGCCTCCAAAACGTTGACATCATCGAGGTCGTAGCTGGTAAAAAAACGCGGCGAGGCGCTTTGTGGTGAGGAATTTGTTGTCTCATACCGCACGCCTTGCTGAACACCCGGCAAACCGACGCGGTCGGGTAGGTGCTCATTCATGTACCAGTGCTCGTACCTTTCGAGCACAGGCGCATCGCAATCATTCCAGACGGCTAAGAGTCCGTTCATATTAATTCCTCACGGCTTATCTGAAAGCCAGTCGTCATAGGTGGGTGCCGTCATCTCGAACAGCTCATGTTGCTTGGTGTACAGCCGCCCAAAGTATCGGCCCAAGGGCTTGTATTGCTCCGGGTTGATGTAGCCTGTTTCAGGGTCAAACAGACCATCTCGCACATGCATCATCAATACCTTGCCAACGGCCATGTAGCGCTTGGGGCTCACTTGTATCCAGTGCGCTAACTCGCATTCAAATGAAACGGGAGACTCCGTCACGCGCTTAGGCTTAACGCACTCGCTGGTCTCGAGATTCAGACCGGCATGCGCAATCTCAGACATCCCGGGTGGGAAGTCGATGGCACAAATGTTCATCGCTTCGGCCATGGGCTCATCAACCAAGTTGACAACAAACTGGCCAGTGTCACGTATGTTGATGCCGGTGTCTTTGAGCGTCTCACCATCACGGCGATGCTCAATACCCAGCACCATGATTGGTGGGTTTTCACCCATCGCGTTGAAGTAGCTATACGGCGCAGCGTTGTCGCCCTCAGTTTCCGACCACGTTGTGACCAGCGCAATAGGGCGAGGGATGACCGTCGAGGAAATCAGCTTGTACTGCGCTGCGACCGGTAATGCGTTGATATCGATTCTCACCTGCTAACTCCTCATTCAAAACCATTGAGCAGGCTTGGTTGTACTTGCAAAGAGACCGGAGCGGCAATCAGCTCCGAGACTCTTGCAGCGGCGTGCGGGCGCAGGGTAGTCGGCAAACGCTCGGCGGGGGCGGTGCAGGCATAACTGACGCCACTTGAGCTAAAGAAAGCCCCTAATGCAAATGAGCACTATACGGATGAGGAGGAGCGGCTACTTGCAAGCGGCCACATTATTTTTCCCCAAAAAGCCTATTTTCTCCGAGCCAAGAGGGCCGTAACAGTCGATCCTATTGCCGTGCACGAGCGCAATTTAGCGCTGGAAAGGCTAGGCTTACCCAGGGCGGTCCCCAACGGGCCGACGAATCCAGTCGCTGCGCGCGTGGATCCTGCGCGGACCAATGACGTCATGAGGAGCGGTATTACACATCACCGCAAGCCCGATGAACAAAGTCAACAGGCAGCCCAAGGAGCAAGCGTGCGCGCTTCCTCAAGCACCGCCGCGGATGCACCAAAAATTCAGCAGGTGAGTTTGACTGAAGCGCCTCAAATCGTCAGCGAGCCCACGAACACGCAAGTCATACAAAACGCCATCATTCTGTGGGCGATAACAACTGCTGTTTTGTATCCGATCAAAGTGGTATCGGAAATTGGATACGGCTTGCTGCAAGCCTATCTGTTTTTGTCTGACTTAGAGGGTGTCCTCGGCGCGCGAAGTAGTCAACTACCTGCATACGAAAAAACATTAACCGTTAAAGGCATTGAAAAGGTGACCCATCCAGCTAAACACAGCCGCCGTACTGCCGTCGAGGTTGCTCATGCCCAGTCAAAGTGGTAGGGACCGCTAGCTAGAACCAGACCACATATTATCTTTGGGTCATTGATGCGTGGAAAAAAAACGCCCTAGAAGGGGCGTATTTCGTTATCTACTGGCGGAAAGGGCGTCCGTAAGAACGCCAAGCAAAAATACGATTTTTTCGCGATTACCTACCTAAGTACCCACCAAAAAATTTTTAGTGTGGCCCTGACACGGTTACGCTAGCTGCCCCGGTCGGGGTCACGCGGGGGGCCCTAGGCCAGCGCCAGGCAGTGGAGGACCCTGGGCCGTTGTTGCACCGGCGCTTTGGCGAGACTGTTGGTTCCCCGGGCGCCAGGACCCGGGCTGGGGACGTAGGCTTTGTAAGCGCCGGCGGCCCAGACACTGCGCGGGTCTGGGCAGGCTGGCCCCGCCGGTTTAGCGGGAGCGGTTGATGAAAAACCCGCGAAGACGGCTATGTCAAGCGGTTACTGGGGTCGCACGGGTTGCAAAACGAGAAATTATGGCTTACCATTTTACGTATCGTTTTGCAAATCAAATTTTTTCCGGGGATTAATCAATGGTTGAAGATAAATTTTTTGATGGCGTCGGCAACGTCACCGTGCAGGGCGCAGTCGCACGCGTGGAGCTCACTCGTCTGGTTGAGCTAGGCGGTGGGGCGGATAACAAGCCTGCCCAGCAGGTGGACATGCGCCTGGTGATGCCCATGGACGCCTTCCTGCGCATGTACCAGGCCATGGGCCAGATCGTTGGCCAGATGGAAGAAAAGGGTGTGGTGCGGCGCAAAGATGCTGCCGCCAATTGAATGTCAGACCAAAGCACATTTGCTAAACATATTTAAGGGGTCTAGTTATGGCGCACGGATTATTTAAGAACTTCGTTTTCAGCGTTTCGGATGACGGCCGTCTCGCTACTGTAAGGGTCGATATACCGCAAGCAACCGGAATCATTTACGGCTCCGATGGCGTGACCGCGTGGGATCCGACATCGCTCAGTGATGCGCCGTTCTCCATCCACTCGCCCACTCAAATGGAGTGGGATTATCCAACACCAACTACTGCAGAAGTCAGTGACGACGACGTGTTCGTTACCTACACAGCCCCGCTTACTCTGGCACCTAATGATACCGTCGAGTTGGAGGTTGCGCCATGGATAAGCGATGATAATTTGTTTTTCGATACGTCGGCTCCCATCTCCCCTGGTCAGTCGGTGCAATTGTCCGAGATAGATGGCGTCGAGATGTGGGCCCCTGCTGCCATGGGCCCCACTGACGTGACTGCACCAACTTTAAGTGAAGCCGGCATAACGCGAACACATCTTGGTTTTAACGGCGAGACTTTTCTTCAAGATGAGCAAGCGTTTTTGGTTAATTTCAGTGAGCGGGTTTCTATCCCGTTAGTTAATGGCCTGTTTGGTGGCCTGCCTGCCGGGGCAACTATTACCACACATCAGGTCTTTTTTGACGAGAACAATGTTCTGCGAGAAAATGATGAGGATCAATACTCGGACGTCCATTTAGTGAAGGTTTCAAATCTCCCCGATGGAGCGCCGCCGGACCTCGTCCTGAAGCTTCAGCCGAAGCTCTCTGTTGAAAGCATTGAAGCAGTTTCTTTTGAAGATATTCCTGACAATATGGTTATAGAAGGGTCGCTTCCAGCCGACGCGAGTTGGGTCAAGCTGACTTTGGATGGTGATCTTTATGGGAATGGGACTTTTGAGTCTCCACCACAAATCCGTATCGCTGACGGCGCACAAGAGGGAACGCTGCAGGTTGCAACGATTCCAACGGAAAAGGATGTGATTTATCTTGCGGTTAATGATGGCTTTCTACCAGAACAGTTGCCCCAAGGTTCCGAGGTCTCTCTTTACGACTACTCGGCGGCAGGTAACATCTTGGGTGGGGTAATAAAGGACGAGGCCGGTAATTACTTCGTGCTTGACGCTGTTGATACAGGAGGGCCTGACGCGCCTCGCGTTGCCCCCGTCGTTACAGTTGTTGACGACAGCAATATGGGTTCCTTTGTTTCGGCTGGCACTGCAAGTGGTATCGAAATTCTTGACCTGAGCCCTCTTTCTACAGGCCCTTTGTTGGTCGACGCTGAATACGGCTTTATGACCGTCTACGACGCCAACGGCCAGGTGCGTACGTTGGAAATTGCTGACTACGACAAGTATGTGCTTAACGACCGCTACACGGTGAATGGGGAGTATGTCTACGGCAACACGTTCTACGGAACCGCCGACTCTGAGTATGTTGTGGTTGGAGACGGCGGCGATAACGTCTTGTTCGCGGGTAACCAATTTAGCGGCTCAGATAAAGCAGAGACTGACATCGTTGACTACTCGCGAATCACGATTGACGACCCTACTCAGGGCATCAAGCTCGATCTTGGCAACTCCGCTAGCCAGCAGGTAGAGGTGTCTTACCTTGAAGGAGCGTCTAATTTGGTCGTGGATTCTGACCAGATTCAAGGCTTCGAGGGAGTGGTCGGCTCTTCTGGCGCCGATGACATCCAAGGCTCCAATACGGGTAACTACCTGTCCGGTGGTTCGGGCGACGATACGCTGTCCGGGTTTTCAGGCGAAGCTGATGTGCTCTACGATCAGGCCTATTTACAACAGGTAAATTACGGTCTCGATACATTCGAGGGCAGTGCTGCTTTTGACGCTGATGCCTCTGACATTTTGGTGGGCGGCGAGGGCTATGACACCCTTTACGGTGGTGCAGGTAGTGACGCACTCATTGACCTCGACGGCGCCACGATGTGGGGTAGCGAGATATTAGGCACCGACGGTGGTTTGCGAGATAGCGCAGACAGGGCCGTGGCGGAGCACGATATGTTCGTGGTCCGGGGCGATGGCACAGAAGAGGGTACGGCCACGATTGAGAACTTCCACCTCTCCAAAGACGGTACGGGCTTGGCGGGCAGGAGCTATTCGGCGAATGACTACCTTGTCTTCTCTGCAGATATGGAGACGCTCATAAACGACGCATACGCCGCTGACGCCGCTAACGACACTTCCCGTGCAGAGGAGATGTTTGGTGAGTATATGAATGATGCCCGGGACGGACTAGGGCAGAACCAAGGCAAAAATCTTTACGATTACGTCTACAGCAATTTGGAGTTTACCCAACTAGCTGGGGCAGAGGATGTCGAGCTAACTGCAACCTTCAGTGTGGAGGGCTACTCTACGGTTGTTGGTAGCGTAATCATTGCGGATATGGTGGGTGCGTTGGGAGCTAATAACCGAGCCGACGTCGTGCAGCTAGAGTGGCTGACCAGTGCTATGGTTTACGCTCCTGAAAGTTTCAATCCGAAGCTTGATCTAGATATGTTGGATCTAAACGGCGGCTACGAGCTGTTCTCTGACCTGAACATCGCGGTGGCGCTTGAGTTACTACAAGCCGGTACCGTGCGCTCCCCTAACGAGTACGGCGTGATGGCCGCCAACCTAGATGATTTAGATTTACCCGAACGCATCTACAACCCTGGGGCGAGTGACGACCGGATCGTAGGCTCGGTTGGCGACGACTCTTACGAGTTCATTGTGCAGGCCTTTACTCCGCCTGTGCCTGATGGGAACCCCTCGACGCAAGTATCCTTTGATACAGGCAAAGACACCGTGTTCGATACGGGCGGTGACGACGACGCGTTGGTGTTCTCGGACGCCAAAATAGAGGACTTGAAGTTTGAGGCTGTCCGCGTGGGACGTGAGTCCGAGAATAACAGCCTGCAGGTGTCATTTTCACAAGTAGCCACTATGGACGGCGGCGACGTAGTGACCAACGATGGAGAGGTCACATGGCAGGGCCACTTCAGGGCGGGCGGGCGACAGGCGGCAGAGCAGGTTGAGGTGTCCGATGGTGCGCAGGGCGTAAGCCGCTACAGCATAGCGCGTACGGAGTACGAATATGATGCCAAGGGATACGTGGTGGAGGGCAGTGCTAAGCTCGCGGCGAGCAGCGCTTTCGACGCGATCATGGTAGGCAAGGCTGACGATAATGAGAGAGATGTGTTCGCGTTTACCGTTGACGCAACCGCGACAAATACCGAGCAGACGGCTCGAATCGCGGGTTTCGATGCCGGGGACAAAATTGATATTTCCGACTACGTAAGTGAGTACGGAGATGCACGTTTAGAGATTGATGATGGTTCTAAAATCATCTTTAGCACAACAGTTGATTCGGTTGCTACGGATAACTTTGTTCTGAACCTTTCTTTCCAAAGCGACACTGCTATTCAGGATCTCGAGTTTGCGCTTGGCCTGAGCCAGGCTTAGCCGGGAGCCCCATGCGTGGGTTTGGCCCCTAAAAACCGGCCCTCATTGCCCGGTGGAGCGAAGCTCACCCAGGGCCCTAACTCCCTGCTGGGTGCAGCTGTAGTCGGTGCGCTCGTTGTGTCAGATCGACTGTCGTTTGGGGACGTTGGCGTTGCTTTTAGGCAGCTGCCCCTGCCTGACCTAGGCTCGCACGGAGTATTTGCCACTGGGCAATACGGTTTGGTAGCAAGCCGTTTATCGCTTGCGGCTCAGCAGGTCGTCTCCTCCCTTGACTTCTCCCCGAGCTCCGAGCGCTTCTTGGTAGACGCGCGAGCGGGTGATGCCAGCCTTTCCGGTTCCTCCTTCTCCCTTGATGTGTCGGGCGCAGCTGCCTACGTCAACAGCGCCATTGGCTCGGCCGTGCCACCCGAGTTGCGTGGTCTTATATTGTCAGAGGGGTCGAGCCCGGGGAGCGGCACGAGACCTGTGGATTCTGGCCGGGCCGGACCCGCCACCACCTACAGGACCGCCGACGAGCCAAACCAAGGCTCAACATACCTAAAAACCGGCGGTGCCGAGACTCAGCCGGCTCCCGACACTAACACCGAGCCGAAAGCAGGGATGCAGGAAACTGATCCGGTCGCTGATAAAGCCGAGGACCAGGAGCAACGCGCCGAGGTGCAGGCCGGTGAGGACACCGCCGCAGGCTTCTTTGAGGGCCTGGACGTCTCCTCAGAACAAGGGTACGGGACCACGGTGGCGCGCGTGCAGGTCGAGAGCGCCTCACAGATCGACCTCGCCGACGCCATGAGCCCCAGCGCCATGTTCTCGCCACTAGCCTTGGGTGGAGGTGGAGGTGGAGGTGGAAGTGGAAGTGGAGGTGGAGGTGGAGGTGATGCCGGCGCGGCAGGCTCCGGTGCAGGAGCGGGTGCAGGAGCGGGTGCAGGAGCAGGAGCAGGAGCAGGAGCAGGAGCAGGAGCAGGAGCAGGAGCAGGAGCAGGAGCAGGAGCAGGAGCAGGAGCAGG